>ERZ1026894.667-NODE-667-length-23819-cov-7.417354_pt1 | contig 23819 bp, 39 predicted proteins | sample MGYA00380177_ERZ1026894 | MGnify/ENA primary metagenome ERZ1026894 (study PRJEB33269, sample SAMEA4719813) | human gut metagenome | biome: human-associated habitat; feature: organic feature; material: feces | place: Cameroon | collected 2013-10 ... | reverse complement strand
ACGAGATCCTCTCTGGTCTCGTGGGCTCGGAGATGTGTATAAGAGACAGTTACAAAACACATTGCAAATATAAGCATTAAACTTATGTAAGCAAACATTACTAACAACAAATTAAAAACTTAATCAAAATGAAAGCTACATTAATTAGTAAGTACTTCAACTTAAATATGAACGTAATCATTGCTAACGATAAAGCTGCAAAGTTGCAAGCAATGGATAACGCAACCGCAATGGAATACATTTCACAAGACATTGAATACGTGAGAAATGGTCTCAACCCCATATTTCTAACAAAAACCGCAGCGAAGAAAGTTGCTACCTTTTTTGCAAAAGGTGATTACAATTACTTTAACAAAATTATTTTCTAACAAGAAGTAACGATTAAATTTTTGTTCCAAATTTCATACTAAATGTGTTATGTGTACGCGGTTCGTGAGAATAGCTACACAAAAGATTGCGATAGATGGTTAAATGGATAGGCCATAGATATAGCTTTGTAGTTAGCCGACAAGTTGAATATTAGGACATTAAGCGGTTCGATTCCGCTCGCAATCACAAATAATAAAACTCAAAGAAAATGGCAAACTTAACATTACAAAGAAACGATAACGAAGTTAAAACCTTCGCTATTTCGTCCGAAGAAGAAGAAAACATTAGCAACATTGGGCAAGACGAAATCGTAGGTGTTATACTTGACGAGCTCCAACGTTGCAGCTATGGTATCCCACAAGAATATCTTACTAAAGACACTTGCGATGATATAGCTATGTGGTTGTTTGATGATGACGCTACTAAATTTTACGTAATTGAATATTAATCAAAGTACAGATAAAAATCTTTTACAACCAATTATGAAATGGGTTAACATGACAGTTGTTTTTTTGCTATTTGCAACAGCAACAACAATGCTCTACATAGGCAACGTATGTAACGAATATCAATCAATACATAAAGTTATATGTACACTTTCAATACCTGTTTATATAGCTTCTTATGCGATTGGTATTGCGATGTATAACGAGAAATTATTGCCCGATGTAGTTCAGGATTTTATTAAAAACATTTTAAAAGAAGATTAATTATGAGTGCAAAATTAAAAACGGATAATCAACTGAAGACAGAAGCCATGCATAAAAAGGTTATCAATGAATATCTTTCTGTTAAGAAGGAACACCCAGAAGTATCGGCATGGCGATGCATGGTGTACGTTGCCGACAAACAAGGCATAACAGGTCAAGGAGTGCGCCAGATCTTAACAAGACATGGCATTTACAAAACTAAAAGCAAACAACAAACAATGGAAATATGAAACTATTCTTAGCAAAAGATATTGGCGGCATGTTCTTGTATGATAGTAAACCCATTTGGGATAAAAAAACGAGTGAATTTTATCCTAAAACGGCTTACACAAATTACGAATTGACAAGCATGTTTGATAACAATCTTCTCAAAATTGGAGAATGCATCGAAATTGAAATAAAGTTGTAATCCATTGCTCCAAAAGGGGCAAAAGTCAACGAAGGTTCAACGCAAAATCCATGATTGAGTTTAAAGTTAGTAATGTTGCTTATTTATCGCGTTCGAGGGTTCGATTCCTTCGGTTGGCACAAATGTATTAACCACTCAAAAAAACAAAACAAAATGGACAATCCTGTAGTACAAACAACACAGCAAGAGCAAGAAATAAAGCTCTTGCAAATTAAAAGAGAGGCCGATTTTGATTTAACTCCTATCGGGCAGCAAGTTAAGCAATTCGAAGCTACTATGCGAATTGCACGTATGTATGCTGTTTCTTCTTTTATCCCCGACTCTTACAAGTTTAAGAACAAGCAGCCACTTGATGCACAATCAGTAATCGCTAACTGCACGATTGCACTTGAGATGGCAACACGTATGCAAGCTAATCCACTCATGGTGATGCAGAACTTGTATATCGTACATGGGCAACCCTCATTCAGTAGCAAGTTTTTGATTGCGTGTATCAACGCGAGCAAACGTTTTTCGCCATTGCGTTACGAATTTAAAGGCGAAGAAGGCACAGATGAATATGGTTGTCGTGCAATTGCTTATGAAGCAGCAGACACGAAACACAAAGAACCACTTTGCGGTGATTGGATTACCATGAAAATGGCAAAGGCAGAAGGCTGGACCACAAAGACAGGTAACAAGTGGCTAACAATGCCAAGTCAAATGTTACGATACAGAGCTGCTGCATTCTGGCAACGCGTGTATTGTCCAGAAATCAGCATGGGACTGATGACAACAGAAGAAATCAACGACCAATATGCAGAAGTTGTTGAGGTACGCGAAAATCCAAAGCAAGTTGTTGATGTACCGACAGACGAAATTGAACGGCCTTCATTAACAGCGGTTGCTGAACAAGCGCAAAAGGCACAGCAAGAACAAAAAGAGCAAAAGCCATTCGGAATAGAAGAATGGCAAATGCTAAAAAAGGAACATAACGAAGTAATATTACTTGTTAACTATGGCGCTTATTATGAGGCATACGAACAAGATGCCGAAACCATTGCACAAGTGCTGGAAAACATCGAAACCCATGCAAGTGATAAAGGTTTTACAAAAGCAGTTAGTATTCCAAAATCATATTTACCGACTGCTTTACCACTTATAATACGAAGTGGTAACAGAATTGCAATACATGACTTTAAAACGAATAACGATGTACGACAACAACAATCAGAATAACATAGAATGGTATCGCTCGCGATTGGGCTATATAACAGGTAGTGCGGTTGGCAACATTATGGGGACACCGCGAAGTAAATCAGAAGAGTGGACAACAACTGCTCAGTCTTACCTGAATGTAATTGCATTTGAGCGCACATTAAATCCTATCGTTGTACAGAACGATGACCTTTTCAGTGAGTATTTATCAATCACAGAAGTACATAACAAGATACTTGATTGGGGACACACAATGGAAGGTGAAGCCGCACACCTCTTCGCTAAGACCTTCAACATAAAGTATGGCGATGGTTCTAACACACCGATTGAGTTAGACGAGCCACCATCAGTCAAGAGCGATAGCCTGCCGAACTTCTCAAGCTCGCCTGACAGAATGTACTACGACAACGAAGCAAAAGCCTTCTACGCGATTGAGATTAAATGCCCGTTAGCGCAAAATTTCATCAAGTTCGTCAAGAATGTATTCACACAAGACACTTACGAGGAAAAACTTGCTGGACTGAAGAAAGCAGAAGCGAACTACTATTGGCAGTGCTTCGCTCACATGGCTGTCACAGGAGCAACTAAAACGTACTTCGTAGTGTACAACCCATTCATGCGAAAGCCATTGTATTCGCTCGAAATTGTGCGTGACGAGGACGTTATACGAGAACTGAATGACAAGGTAATAAAAGCGGACAAATACGTTTGCAATCTTGTTGATAAAATAATGAATGCAAACTAATAATCAATGAGCCATGACACAGACATTCGTATCAATACCGCTGGAAGACTGGCAGCGTGTTGTATCAATACTTGAACGAGTTGAAGAACGTCTTAAGCCACAAGACGAGTGGATAGGGACAAAGGAAGCTTGCAAGATGCTCGGTATAACTCCGAACACATGGGTAAGCTACCGCAAAAAATTCAACATTCAGTGTTCTCAGGTTGGGCGCAATGTACTGGTCATGCGCTCACAGATTGAGAATTTGTTAAAACAGCGTGAATTATGATGTATATAGAAAATATAACACACGCGTCGAGAAGCGCAGAAAGCGCAATATAATTGCGGAAGAAGCGTATATCGAAACAGTAGTGAACAGTCTACTTAATAACTAACAACAAAAGGTAGCAGCATGGTATTTCTGTCGGTACATGACGATGTATCACTCTTTCCTCCTTTCGCTTTAAGTTCCGTGTTGCTGCCTTTTTAAAAACAAAACAATGAAGAATCAAGAACAATGTTTCGTGTTTTACGAACGCTGGCATACGCAATTACAGCGTTTACCACCCGAAGAAAAATTGCAAATGTATGAAGCTATCTGTAAATATGCTTTTGGACTTGAAACAGACGAAATGGCTTACTATCTTGAATCGTTAATGGACAATATTCGTATCGCGATTGATAACGATAGGATAAAACAGGAAGAATATTCAAAAAGAATGTTTGAAAGAAGCCGTAAAGCAGTAGAAGCAAGAAAGAAAAAATATAGTGAACCACAAGTAACCACAAGTGAACCACAAGTAACCACAAGTGAACCACAAGTAACCAATAATAAAAACAAGAATAAAAATAAAAACAAGAATAAAAACAAGAACAAGAATAAAAATAAAAATGACGATGATGATGAATCATCATCTATAGAGCCGTCATCGTCATCACCGACATCGAAAGAAGATGAATTTTCGTTTTTAAGAAATGAAGTTGAAGAGTTACGGCACGATAACTCGTGGTTAGAAATAGTTGCGATTCAATTCCATTTAACGAAAATGGACGTAATCCAGAAAACAAACGATTTCGAAACGAATTGCATAATGAATGGCCAAAAGAACCATAACGGCACTGCCGATGTCAAAACTCACTTTTGCAATTGGTTGAGAATTAACCTAAGACAAAATAATCATGCAAGCAATTACAACCGACTTAGTCAAGATGAACTTGAACGGCAAAAGCGCGATGCAGAATTTGCCGAGCATGCAAGAAAGAAAATGCTCGCTGACGAACAATCAGAAGAACTTCCGTTCGATATACAAGACGGCTGAAGAACTCATGGCGACATATAATCCAAGCATGCAGACAATGTGCGCAAAGCAAAAGGAACGATGCGTAACAGGTAATAGTCCAACGCTCGTTGATTTTAAATGCATATTTGGAAGTAACAAAACTGAATTGTGGCTTGAGATACAGATTAAGGACTTTACCGAATACACAGGAGTTAAAAAGAAACTCACAACTTTTCAAATTGAAGACACTGCAAGAGTTATTCTTTCGGATTTCTTTTTTTTAAAAATGTCAGAGATACTTCTTTTTTTCGCTTACATCAAAGGAGGAAGGTACGAGCGTTTTTATGGCGCGGTTGACCCACTTGTAATAACATCTTCACTCAGAATGTTTCTGCGCGATAGAGCGAAAATAATCGAACAACACGAAACAGAAGAGCAAGAGCGAAAAAGACAAGCAGAAGCAAAAGAACGCGAAAGTGCCGAAACGATGAATATCGAAGAATGGAAACGATATAAACCTTATTTCGAACAAGGCTTGTCAATTCAAGAATGGAAACAAATGCAAAACAACGCGTAAAACTGCCTTTATTTTAAGCCTAACGCAATTTCATGTTGCATACGCATAAGTTATAAGGTTAAACAAAAATGAACGCCTAAAACGCAAAAAAATGAATTGGACAAAAGAACAAGAACAAGCATTGATAAGATGCTATCCAGAATGTACAATGGAAGAACTTGTCATTTTGCTTGATATGCCAGCTCACGCGATACGCAATAAAGCGGCAAAACTAAAATTAAAAAAAAACGAAGATTTACTTATGCATATCAAGAGCCAACAAGGTAAGCGAAATGCAAAACACTTGCATACAGAAACGGCAAAGGAACGCATGAAGCAAAGCATTCGCAATATGGTGAGATTAGAAAAATTGAGAATCAAGTATAACTTGCCACGTAAAACGAGAAAAATTCTCACATTGATGTCTCCTCGCGAATGTAGGCAAAAAGCGCGTAGGCTTTATTATTTGCGCCTTAAAGGGTACGAAACTGATTGTAATAGCAATATAATCTACTACAACAACGAAACAAAACGTTCGACAAAAACAGAAAAAACCTATACGAAGTTAGGGTACATTTTTAAGCAGAAAAATGAACAAATTCAACAAACTCTACATAACGGATGACAACCCCTACAAAAGATTTGTCTTAACCCAACAGGGCGAAGCGTATTTCAGGAAGTATTTCCCAATAACAGATAACGATACAATAGCTCAGAATTTAGGTTGCTCAAAGAGAGCGGTAGTAAAATTTGCACAGACATTGGGACTAAAGAAAGATGCTGCATATATCAGTCAATGTTGCCGACACGCTGCAAAATGCGTATCACAACGTGATTTTGAAAAATTCCTCGCTGGCGGCAGAAAATTCCATAAGACGAAAAAGTGGCAGGAAATGATGCAGACAATACAAGAAAAGGTTAGAAGAACAAGACGAATGGAATACATAAGATTGTTAAATGGTGATAGCCAAAGAACAAGGATTCGATTCCGTGAGCCTTATAGCGCAAAACGAAAATGGTATCGTACAGCAATGAAGCGAAGGCATTATATACCCGAAACTGCAAAAATTTCTCTTGTGTTCTATTACACAGATGACACAAGAAGAAATCTTGAAGTTGAAAACAATGCACGCAAGGTAGGTTTCACCTTTCACCCTTTCAGATGAAATACACGAAAGTTACAATCTTTTGGAGATGCAACCGAGCCACGCGTCACAAAATTTGCAATCGTTTCGGCATTAATTCCGAATACGTTAATGTAGGTGGCGAAACACCAACTGCAATACTAACAGAAGATTTACCACTCCTACAAGAGTGCGAGAATAGAAACTTTTTAAAAATAAGAAACAAAAGACAAAGTTCCTAAAGTTATTCACCCTAATTTATTTTCATAAAATGATAATCCCAACTAAAAAACTTATTCCCGAAGCAAAGCTACCAGAACAACAACACCTACAAGATGCTGGCTTCGACCTTTATGCAACAAGCAAAACGCTTGACCGCGCACACAGGGCAACTATTTACGGCACTGGTCTTGCCTTCGATATTCCACGAGGTTATGCAATGTTCATCTATCCACGTTCGTCAAGTTTCAAATTTCGCGCCTTACAAGCAAATTGCGTGGGCGTGATTGATAGCGGTTATCATGGAGAAGTTCACGTTGTAATGAAAGGTTTGAATTGCGAATATCACGTTGGCGAACGCATAGCACAAGCCGTTATTATGCCGATACCCGAAGTAGAATACTTTGAAGTAACTAACGATTTCGCTGTTTCCGAAAGGGATAAAGGCGGATTGGGTTCTACAGGTAATAAGTAACTATTATGAAAGAGCAATTAGCACCCACTAATCAGATTCCTAATGAGTTGCGCATTCTTACCAATGTTGCGTTCCTCATGGCTGATGTAACAGACACATTTTTGTTAGACGCTTATAGCCGTGTCAGAAGTTTAGGCATGGACTTTAAACGCGAAGAAAAGCAGAAGTGGAAACGAGCTGTAGAGCAGACACGTTTAGCGCGTAGAGCATGGCAAGAAGTCTCGCAACAAATGTATAACGTGCCAAATGTGGAAACCGCTTGCGAAGATAGCGACTTCTTTGCAGATGTTTTACTGCTCATGGTTGACCGCGTAGGAGACAAGGACGAACGGCAACAGATGGTGCGCAACTTCTTAAAGCGCATGAAATCAGAAGTTCACATTTACGAGAAACTTTCACACAATAAGTTATAACTACTATAAAACCAACAATGAACAACTTTGATGAATTTAGAATTAAAGAATACGAAGGTTTATTCACGGATATCTATGCAGTACAAGGCAAAGCATGGTTTGGCTGGCTGACAATTAAAAAGTTCTCAGCAAGTAATACGAACGATGAGGAATTATGGTGGGCGAAGGCTTGCGCAGATAACCTCTTAGACGAACTGCAAAAAGAACAATAAACGATGATACACATGTTAAAAGACGTACTGACAATTCTTTTTTACGCCCTTATTTACTCCACAACCCTATATGTCGCGCTACGGTTCACGTATAAGCTCGGCCGCTACCGAGCCGAAGAGGCAATGGCCGATGAAGTGGCACGCCTTCGACAATCGCGTTGGAAAGATGGCTACACAATAGGCCGTGAGCGCGGCCATAAAGAAGGCTATCGTGAAGGTTACGCGAAGGGCCGTACCGAAGGCTATGACGATGGCAGAAGATACGAAGCCATTACCGAGCATAACAAAGAACAACTTGAAAAGATGATTGCAGAACATGACTACAATATCAAGCAAGGTTAGTGTATGGACAAGGCGCAAATGTGACGGTAAGCTAATGTTTCCGCGTACCGTTGCAGCGCACCTTTACGAGATTGATGCTTACGATAGCTCAATACTCACAGAGAGCGACATTCAACAATTTAATAATTACAAAAGAAATCATCTATCAAAATGAAAAAGTACAAATTAACGAATGAAACGATTGTACACTTAGGATTTACACTTTATCGAATTGAAGCTTTAATGGATTTTTCTGATGTGAAGGCTGGCGATAAAGGAGGGTTCGTGCAATCCGAGAATAATCTCTCACACAAGGGAGACTGTTGGGTCTATGGCAATGCTAAGGTCTATGGTAATGCTAAGGTCTATGACAATGCTGAGGTTTATAACTATGCTAAGGTTTATAACAATGCTAAAGTCTGTGGCAATGCTTCTGTCTTTTGCAATGCTAAGGTTTATAACAATGCTAAAGTCTGTGGCAATGCTTCTGTCTTTTGCAATGCTGAGGTCTATGGCAATGCTGAGGTCTGTGGCAATGCTTCTGTCTTTTGCAATGCTGAGGTCCGTGACTATGTTAAGGTCCGTGGAGATGCTGAGGTCTATGGCAAAGCTGAGGTCTGTGGAGATGCTAAGGTCTATAAAAATAGCGATTACATTGTATTCAAAAATTGGTGGAGCAGTGGACGATATTTCACGTGGACACGTAGTAATAATAGTTGGAAGGTAGGCTGCTTTTATGGCAATGGTGAAGATCTAATAAAGAAAGCTTATGCTGATAGCGAAGAAAGCGGAAGAGAATACGAACGCGTGGTAAGATATGTTGAGAATATTCTTGCTGACGAATTAAACAAATAAATTAACAAAATGGAAATAGAAATCACATCATATATTGAAGATACCGACATTCTTCAATCTGTTTCAGAATACCAACAATCAAAAGTGCTTGAAAATATATTTGAAGAATGCACTGAAGAGCAACAACAGAGATTTATCAGCAATCTTGATGATTCTTACCTCATAGAAGAATTAGAAGAAAGAGGTTTTACAATAACTAAAAAAACGAACAACAATGGATAACAAAGTATTTGACTTTCACGAAATCAAAACCTTTGCAGATGCTTGTGAGAAGTTGGGCATGAAAGAACACCTACTTACTGGCAGTATGGGTGGAGATAGAGAAGCGCAAGGACAAGCACAAGCACTCTACAAATTGTTGATTATCCAAAAGGCTATTAACAATGGTGTTTGGCGTGATAAAGATGGCTTGAGCTATTACCCTTACTGGGTGCTCTACTCAAAGAAAAAAATGGAGCGCATGAGTGAGGAGGAGAAGCAGAGAAATGGTATTAGACAACTCCTCTCCTGTGCTGCTGCGAATATTGCGGAGTATGCGGGTGTTCGCGGTGCGTTTGCGGATTTTCGTGATGCGACTGCGGATTTTCGTAATGGGACTGCGTATACTGATTCTGGTTTCCCCTTATGCTTTAACAACAAAAAAGCTGCCCTCTACGCAGCCCATCAGTTTGAAGATTTGTTCTTTCAATACTACGGAATTAAAGTAAAAGAATAACCTCAAAACAATATGGAAAAGAAACAACGAATGTTCTATTTCGGAACGAATGGTTGTGCTGGGCATTATGCTCTTCCTATCAATTCAGATTTGCCAGATGTGAAAAGTGACGATTGGGCGCAATTCGATGGTAATATGCTTAATTGGATAGAGAAATATGGCAAATATAGCCAAGGTTTATTATTCGGTTCTGAGTGGTCAGTGTATGCAGTTCCTTGGTCTGTTGATGATGCACGCGATGGTTGTCACACTGATTTCCTTTGGGAAGGCACGCATTCTAAAGAGGAAATGGAAGCATATATTAAGCAAGATGCTTTTCTTCGTAGGCAGTTCTGTTTTAAGCTTGAAGCCAACATGGTAAATCGTGGAGACATTGTTCATGCGTCAGATGACACGCTCATCAAAATTCATCACATTGGCGCAGAAGGAGAAGTTTATTACGAGGCCTATGCAGACAATGCTCGTGGACGACTACAAGATGAACCGTACACTTGTCATTACGGATTCATAACAAGTTGCTATCCTGCTACCGAAAAGCAAAAACGGTGGCTTATGAATTGGATTAGAAAACATAAATGGCTAAGGTCTTACAATAAAAACAAGAAACAATGAATATTGCAGAAATTTTGAAGAATTGCCCGAAAGGGTTGAAGCTTTATAGCTCTATCCATGGCGAAGTGAAATTGGTTTGCGTTAATGAATATAGTGATAGATACCCTATTTATTGTAAAGCTAAAAATGGAAAAGATGTAACCTTTACAAGCGATGGTAGGATTTTACTCGAATATCCCGATGCGGAATGTGTACTTTTTCCATCAAAAGACCAACGCGATTGGAGTAAGTTCGGAGCGACTGACAAAGAAACCAAACCTCAGTTCAAGCCATTCGACAAAGTGCTTGTGCGAGATAGAGATGATAGAAAATGGGGGTGTGACTTTTTTTGTCACTTAGGTGATAAGGAGGGCGTTTTTGTTTGCATTAGCTCATGGTGGAGGCAGTGCATTCCCTACGAGGGCAACGAACATCTTTTAGGAACTACAAATAAACAACAATGACACAAACAAGATTTAAGAAAATTCCCTTCGACCTTGAACTTGCAAAGAAAATAACGAACGTGGAGGTTAAAGGGCACATCGTTACGCGAGACGGACGCCAAGCAAGAATTATTTGCTTTGACAGAAAGGAAAATGAAGATATTTTTGACCCGCCTAAAAACATAATTGCGCTTGTGGAGAATAAAGACGGGAGTGAAGGCGTGTTCGCGTTTAGAAATACTGGTATGATTCTTCTTAATGAAGAAACAGACCATGACCTCCAAATCGAAGTCCCCACCTACTACCGCGACTACTCCAACTTTGTGCCGCAAAAGTGGCAACCTTGTTTGGTGAGAGAATCAATTTATGACCATTGGAAAGTAAGAGTTTGTGCTGCTAACAAGCAACAAGTAACATTCTATGATAGTAGTAATTGTTGTAGTGGAGACATTCTGTGGGACTTCAAACTACCACTCTCCAAAATTACCGAACGCTTGATAGGCACCACCAAGAGCTACAAAGAACTGATAAAAGAGCTTGACGGACATGGGCAAGATAGCTGATGCAAAGAACCTGCAACAAAGGGCGCGTGATGCTGCCGACCGAATACGCTGTGACGAGTGTGGCGAGCAGCGAACTTGCACGCCACTGATGGCAAAGGCCTGCCTTAAGGGTTTTATTCGTGGATATGTGGAGGCGAAGAAGCTATCAGGCAGCGAGAGAAATGCTAACGGGATAGGTAGTATGGGTGTAAAATGAGCTATATGAGCAGCGAACCAAGGACGAAGCAAGGCCGCACAAAATACAAAAATAAGGTTGTAAACAACGTTTTTGGGCGATTTGACAGCGTAAAAGAGTTTAAAAGATACATTTACTTGCTTTCGCTTGTAAAGTGCGGTAAAATCAAAAATCTGAAAAGGCAAGTAACGTTTAGATTGTTACCTTCACAATACGTGGACGGAAAACTTAAAGAACGTGCATGTACGTATATTGCAGATTTTATGTATGAACAAGACGGAAAACAAGTCGTTGAAGACACAAAAAGTGCGATAACAAGTAGGCATGCTGCCTACATAATAAAACGAAAATTAATGCTTTATTTATACAAAATTGCAATAAAAGAGGTGTAATGTTTGGATAATCCGCTGGCGAGATAAAAACTTGTCAGCGGATTTTCTAATATTGCAGTAATCCAAAACTATTAAATATGGAAACAAAGAAGATACCATTATCAAAATTACATCTTAACACTGGGCAAATTAAAGATGTTCCGAAAAACCCTCGTTTCATCAAAGATGAACGTTTTGCGGCACTTAAAAAGTCAATAGAAGATGACCCCGAAATGCTAAGTCTTCGTGAACTCGTTGCTTATGACAACAACGGAGAACTTGTTGTTATACTCGGCAATATGCGTTATCGCGCTATGAAAGAACTTGGCTACAAAGATGCTCCTGTTAAGGTGTTACCAACTGAAACAGAAGCAAAGAAACTTCGCGCCTATATTCAGAAAGATAACATTGCATTCGGACAAAACGATTGGGACTTGCTCGGCAATGAGTGGGACGTAACCGAACTTGAGGATTTCGGATTGGAATGCGATTTTCTTACAGATAACGAAGACATGACAGATAACGAAGATGAAGGGAAAAATGATGAAATTGAAGATTTTAGTTCAGAACTCACTCCTCAATACAAAATAGAAATATCGTTTGATAATGAAGAAGAACAAGAAAAGATATACAATGAATTAACAGAAAGAGGACTATCATGCCGAATTTTGACATTATAAAAGAGGTTAATCCACCAAAAAGCTTTAGGTGCGAGTACGTAAGAGGTACTTACGATTTAAGTATCGAAAAAATCAAAGAACATTTTAAGGGTAGTATTGATTTTCCGCAAAATTGGCAGATTGGATTGATTGTTGGTAACAGTGGAACAGGAAAGACAACGATTGCAAAGTCTCTTTTCCCAGATGCTTATATCGAGCATTTTGCCTACGATAAAGAATGTTTCCTTGATGATTTTCCAAGGGAAGCAAAAATGCAAGATGTATGTAAGACATTGAATAGTGTTGGCTTTTCTTCACCTCCTTCATGGCTTAAACCTTATGCAGTTTTGAGTAATGGGGAAAAGATGAGATGTGATTTAGCAAGAGTTATTTTGTCAGAAAAAGAATTATTCGTTTTCGATGAATTTACGTCTGTCGTTGACCGAAATGTCGCAAAGATAGGCTCATTAGCTATGCAGAAAGCTATCAGACAATCAGACAATAAAAAGCAATTTATTGCGGTTACTTGCCATTTTGACGTGATTGAATGGTTACAGCCAGATTGGATATTCAACACGAATGATATGACATTTAGTTTGTCTTCAAAAAAAAAGACCAAACATCACTTTATCAATATACGAAATACCAACAGCACAAGACAAGCGGAAATATTGGAAAATGTTTAGCAAATATCATTATCTGAGCGACAGCTTTAATATTGCTGCAAAAGTATTTATTTGCTTTGCTAATGATAACCTATGCGGATTTTGCGCGGCATTACCTTTTCCTCACCCTAAAATTAAGAATGTGTACAGAGAACATCGAACTGTTGTATTACCCGATTTTCAAGGTGTTGGTATAGGACACAAATTTTCAAATTGGGTTGCTGAATATTTCATCAAGCATGGAAAAAGATATGTTTCTACAACTTCTAACCCAGCATTGATACATGCAAGATGTAAAGATGCAAAATGGGTGTTGAAAGAAATGCCGAAAAGAAAGAATCAACCTAAAAATGCAAAAGTTTCCAAAATATCGTTCAAATCAAATTCTAGCAACAGAATTACAGCAAGTTTTGAATACATAGGAAATAAACAATAAAACTATGGCTAAAGTAAGTGGTGGAACGCGTAAACTAAAACATGGTAGCCGTGAATATCGTAAAAGGCTGGACGAAATTAAGTCTATGCAAGAAAATGGTAAGTATAGTTCTGTTACGATTGGTACTCATGGTGGTTATCTCGCTATTGAAAAGAGCAATTCACAACATAAGGTAGAAGAAATTGAGGCAGGACAATTTCTTGCAGACAATGGATACAAGGTAATATTAACAAGTGAAGATGGTCACAAAGCTACGGGTGATGGCACTCTATTTAGCATTGGATATGAACAAAGGACACCAACAAAAGGAACGACTCATGGTGTGCTGAAAGCAATAGAACATGCAAGAATTAAAGTAATGAAAGGTGCGAAAGAAGTGAAAATACCTGTTATTTATGATAAGAATAGATTATACAACAAAACAATGATTGATGAAGGTATCAAACTTTACGAGCGTTTAAATAAAATAAGATTTAAAGAAATAATCGTTGTGTCTGCAAATGGAAATGTTCATCGACATAAACACAACGATTAAAGCAAAGATAGCTTGACCATGCTCAGAGGCTAACTTCTACACAATGTTCCTCACAAACTGGGGTCTTGCGCATGGAATGCTTGTAACACGTTACCCTGCTGAACACACCTGATAATGTACTTATTGTGATACCGCAAAATTACAAACAAAACACGAAACGCACAAACAATGACAAATGAAATTCAATATATCCCAGATAGCCTATTCCCAACAGACAACGATTTTGAGGTGCCTTCTTTGCGCTTAGATATGGCTGCATCAACGTGCGAAATTCCGTTTGTCTGTTTCGGTGAACAAAAGCGAACGTTCAAAATGAATGGCACAGGAACGCTGCATTTCTATACAGACGATTATCGTTTTAACGCGGTTTACGAACACCCAGAGAAAATATTGCAGCACAATCCAGCGCAGATAGTAGAACCCAACTTCTCGCTATTCAATGAAACACCGATTGCGTTCGGAATGCAAGCAATCTATAAGAAACGACTTGTTGCAAGGCAGATGCAGGAGCAAGGTATTCGCGTGTTCGTTGACCTGAATGTCGCTAACAAGTTCTGCGCATTCAATTTGCTTGGAGTTCCGAAAGGTTGGAGCGCATTCTGTACACGTGGTTATGAGGATAGAGTGAATGGTCTAAACTTTGAATACGAAATAGCTAAGCGCATTGCTGACGGCAATAATCTTACATTCGTTGTGTATGGCGGTGGCGAAGTTATCAAACAATGGTGCAAAGAGCATGGCGCGGTATACGTTACACCTATCATCGTAATAAAAAACAAGTACAAGTCTATTCAGCGCATGGCACAGAATACTGCCTTATTCAAGGAAAAATGGGATATGGGCAAAGCTATTCCAACGTTGAAGGATTTGCTAAACAAACAAGTTATTGACAATAGAAAACAAATTAATTATGGCTAAAGGTAGCGGAGGTACAAGGAATAGGGTTATAAATCAGAATGCTCCTACAAATATGCACGCAGAAAAAATAATAAAGGATTATGCGAAAGAAGCGATGCATTCCAATCAAACAGAAAACGATATTCGCAAGTTTGAGGATAAAAGATTGAAGCAATTGATACGCACTGGTTCGCGTTATCGAGAAGGATTATTGGAAGAAGTTGTTCAACAAGCAATTGATGCTGACAAACAAGGTAAACGATGGAACACTGGATGGGCTGAAGGTTTTAAATCTGAAATCCACAGAGTTGCAAACTTAAAGGTAATGCATGACAATATCCCAGTTTATCAGAAAATACTAAAAGAACGTAGAAAGAAGTAAATATGGTAAAAGGTAGCGGAAGTACACGAAATAAAAGACGCTCGTCAGAGCATCGTACTGGTCCAGGTTTTACAGAACCAATAAAAGGCCCTACAGAACCATCTTCATCAGCAACTGAAATTCAATACGTATTTACAGACAAAATAACGGGAAATCAGTCTGATGGTTACAAAAATCTTGACGCGGTTAAAACGGCTATAAAAGAAGCTGAAAAAAACGACAAGAAAGCTGGTGTGTACGAAGAAGATAGTTATTACATCGAGCGTATTGAAAACATTAAAGGTCGAGGACGCTCCGAATATTGGCATTTTGGAAAATAAGGTGATTTATGGCTAAAAAGAAATAGATATGCGAAATAAAGGCGAACAAAATCTTATCCCGATGAACAAGCAACCGCCCGAAGTGCAGAGGGAACTTAGCAGAAAGGGTGGCCGCAATTCAGGAAAATCACGCAGAGAAAAGCGTGCTATGTCTGAAATACTTCGTATGATGATAGACCAACCAATAGACAAGGCAAATGCTACGATTGTAAGCGCGCTTAAAAAGGTTGGAATATCATCAGAAGAAGCTACAAATGGCGCGTTGATTAATTTGCAGTTAATGAACCTTGCACTCAGCAGTTCTGTTGACGAAAAGACAAAATTACGCGCAATCGAAATGATACATCGTTTCATTGACGGACAAAAGGTTGATGTAACTACAAATGGTAAAGAAGTAACGCACGAGCCACTTGTTATTGAGGTTATTGATAGCCGAGAACAAGTGATTAAAGATGATGAAGATGAAGAAAGGTAAAAGGTTACAAACAACTCGCATCTTTGCAGAAATTGAGCAAGCTAAAGCACGAGGTTATACAACCGTTAGCGAGCAAGGCAGTAGCCGAAGTTCTAAAACATATAACACCGTGGTTTGGCTTTGTCAATATTGTTGGAATAACACGAATACATCAACATCTATTGTTCGTGCCACATTACCTGCCTTAAAAGGTTCTGTTCTTCGTGACTTTAAAGAAGTGATGCAACGGCTCAAAATTTGGGACTTCTGTACTTTCAATAAGTCAGAATTGGTTTGCACGTTTCCAAATGGTTCTTTTGTTGAGTTTTTCTCTTGCGATAACGAGCAAAAATTACGCGGTCGTAAACGTAAAATATTGTACGTAAATGAAGGCAACGAGTTAAAATACATCGAATGGCAGCAATTGCAAATGCGTACAACGGAGTTCTCTATCATTGACTATAATCCTTCATTCACGGACGACCACTGGCTTTGTACGCTAAATAAAGAACCTAATACGTATCACTTCATTACAACTTATAAGGACAATCCATTTTTAGAGCCTAAAGTTATTGCCGAGATAGAAAGCCTTAAAGAAAAAAATCCGTCCTTATGGCGCATCTACGGCCTTGGTCTGCAAGCAATGGTTGAAGGGTTGATTTTCGAAAATGTAGAAGAAGTTGAGGATATTCCGAGGTGGCATAAGAAGCACCACCGAAGAGGTATGGACTTCGGTTATACAAACGACCCGACAGCGATTGTTGATGTCTATATAGACGGAGATACATTATGGATCGATGAAATTTGTTATCAAACAAAAATGCTCGCGGAAGATATCATCAACACGCACAAAAATGCAAATCGAACGTGCCACGAAGATGTAAAGGTTATATCCGAGTCTGCAGATCCACGTCTAATTGATGAAATATCCAACGCTGGTATTGATATACACCCTGTACGCAAATTTTCTGGCTCAATCATGGCTGGTATTAACAAGATGCAAGAACTCAAAATGAAGGTAACGAAACGAAGTGTAAACGTTTTAAAAGAGTTCAGAAATTATACCTACAGACAAAACAAAGAAGGTAAATGGCTAAATGAACCCATTGATGCGTACAACCACGCAATAGACGCCATTCGTTATGTTGTACTTGAAGAGATACTTGGACAGAACAGCAACGGCCTTGAAGCGGACGAATTTTTAGCAATCATGTAACACATAATTTAAAAAGCACTAAATGAAAAGCATAGAAGAAATCATGGCTATCGGAAATCCGATGACCATATACACACTACTTACATCGTATAAGAAACCCTTTCACAAAACGATAGAACAAACAGAAAGCGAATATAACCCTATGAAGCATAAGGTTATGGATACGCAATACAGAAAGAAAAAAGCTATAAAGGTTAAAACTAATAAGGTTGACAATGACGGTTCGCCATTATACAAGACTAAATACGTTGACCGTTGCCGTATTGCAGTTCCAGCACAAAGATTAATCTGTGAACGCGATGTCGGTTTCCTGTTGTCTAATAACGTTAAATACAACATTAAAGGCGAAATAGATAACAAGGCGCAAGAATTATACAATAGAACAATTGAAATCTTCAATGAGAACAAAATTGATTATTTCGATAAGAAATTGGCACGAGACCTTTTTCGTTGTTGTGAATGTGCTGAGTTGTGGTATATTGTTCCTTCACAAGACGAAACACAACAAAATGAAATCCGCGTAATGTTGCTTTCTCCGCTTCGTGGTGATGTGCTTTATCCACATTTCGATGATTACAATCGTATGGACGGATTTGCGCGCAAATACGTTATTAAAGACGAGTTAGGACAAACAACCATACATTTCGATGTTTATACGAATACGATGCTCTATAAGTATTCTAACGTTGATTCAACCATGCAGCTCATGAGCGCAAAGCCACATGGATTTACAAAAATACCTATTGTATACTATCGCCAAGAAGAAACAGAATGGGAATGTGTGCAACCTGTTATTGAACGACTTGAAGAATTACTTTCTAATTGGGGCGATGTGAATGATTATTTTGGCGCGCCTACTTATTTCTTCAAAGGTAAGATGAAAGGTTTTGCTGAAAAGGGTGAAGTCGGTCGTATTTACCAAGGTGAAGGAAGTGATACAGACATGAAGGTCGTATCGTGGAACTCAGCACCTGAAAGTATGCGGCAAGAAATGGCAAACCTTACGAACATCATCTTTTCGTATTCGCAGACACCCGATATTTCGTTTGAGAATATGAAAACGCTTGGTAATAATACAAGTGGTGCTGCTATTCGCTTAATGTTTACTGACCCACATTTAAAAGCCGAAACGAAAGAAGAATTGTTTGGCGAAATGTTCACACGAAGATTTAACGTTGTTAAGAATGGCATTGCTGCGAGTGTTTTTGCCACTCCTCAACGCATTGCCGATTCATTAAGGGTAACACCTATCTTTTCTCCATACATTCCGAAGAATGAGATGGAAATGTTGCAGTTAATCAATCTTTCCACGCAAGGCAAAGCTACCATGTCACAAGAAGAAGGCATCGAAGAAAATCCAATGGTACGTAATGCTGAACGCACAAAAGCACTCTTAAAGAAAGAGAATGAAGAAGCCGCCAAAATGAACCTATTTGCCACGGCAACAAGCAATGAACCAAATGAAGAATAAGAATGAACATTAAGTATATCATTCAACTTCTGTTGCAATGTTCTTCTGATTTCAACAAATTGCATGACCATGTTATTACAGAGTTGAGCAAGGCGGTAAATAAGTCTGTCAACGAAGCTGACCCAGAAGAACTTTTTAAAATTGCGAAAACTTGCACCCCAACCGAAAAGGATAGGGTGCAAGCCCTTTTAGATGCGTATAATAACGCGGTTTTATCGCTTATAAAGCAAGGAATAACAAAAGCCGTGTTATTATCCACTAATACGCAGCAAAACGCGCTGAGCGCGTTTACTCGCTTTGAAGGTAAGGAAGTGGACGCTTGGCGAAAAGGGACGGCACGAGCTTTTATTGAAAGCCGTATGAAGCGTGACCACGGACTTAATCTTTCTGACCGCGTATGGAATTATACACAACAAACCAAATCTGAATTTGAAGTTGCAGTTTCGCAAGTGTTAGAAAATGGCATCGGCAAAGGCATATCGGCAGAAAGTCTTGGCCGACAAGTAAGGCAATATCTTAATAATCCCGACATGATGTATCGTAGGTATCATCGCAAGCAGCTCATGTCTGACGGTACGAAAAAGGATATTGTAGAATGGCGCAGAAGAGTAATTGATAAAGAAGGCAAGGTGCGTTTCATTAAAGAGGATCTTGCAAAGGTTGGCACTGGTGTGTATCGCTCCGCACGTCAAAATGCTTTGCGCCTTACAATTACAGAAACAAACATGGCTTACAACTATTCCAATTGCAAACGTTGGGAGAGTGAGCCTTTTGTGTTAGGCATTCGCATTCGTTTGTCTGCAAATCACCCAGAAGAGGATATTTGTGATGAGTTGGCTGGCGATTACCCGAAAACGTTCATGTGGCGCGGTTGGCATCCTCGCTGCATGTGTTCAGTGTCTCCTATTCTAATGGACAGAAAAAGTGATGAGTGGAAGAAACTTCGCAAAATGCCTAAAGAAAAATACGAAGCTTATCAATCTCCTAACCTTGTAAAAAATGTGCCGAGCGCGTTTTCTGAATGGTGTGAACGTAACAAGAAGAAACTAAATGTGGCTCGTGATAACGACAAGCAGCCTTACTTTGTGAAGGATAATCAGAAAGTCGTTGGTGATTTGCTTGGGTGGAAGGAAAAACAGATTGTAAAATCAATATCAAGTCGTGAGAATATACTTGCGGCTGCAAAAGCACGTCATGAAGCTCGAACGGATAAGCAAATCAATGATATTCTTACCCGTTGGGACGAAAGAAAATATACATCTGCTCAGAAACAAAATTTTAAGGTCATTGAAAATAAAATGGGACTCAAACGTGGTATTTCAATGGACTTTGAAAAAGCCAATCAAGGAAAGGGCAACATTGATTATAAAAGCGGATTAACAGCATTCCGTGTCAATTGTCAATCGTCTGTTGTTGCTCACGAATTAAGAATGCGCGGATTTGATGTAACGGCCAAACCAAATTGGCAAATGGGAGACGATCCGAACAAACTTTCACATGGCACATGGAAATGTTGGATTAAAGCGGATGGAACACCTTTTGAAATGCCCGAACGATTTGCATATAAAATTTCAAAAAATGGAAATTACATAGGTCTACCTTATAAAGAAACCATTCAGCAAATAAACGAGCACACAAAAGAAGTTGGTCGCTACCATGTGTCCTTCGGGTGGAAAGGTGAGAAGTATGGACATATCGTAACAATGGAGCGTAAAGCAGATGGTACAGCACTTTGGTATGACCCACAAACTGGCAGACGTGATTTCTTTGACAGGGAATACGCGAAGAAAATTAAAGGTGTGCGTGCCTATCGTGTTGATAATCTTCTATTTGATGCTAAAAACTGGAATGTTGTTAGACCGATTGACAAAAAGAGCCTCATGACCAAACCACCGAAGGGGAAATTTGAAAGCTCGGATTTCGATAAGGGTAGGAAGAATGGTATTATAGGAGGTCCTTCAAAGTTCAAAGAAAGACTTAACGCGTTGATAAAGGACAGCACAATACCAATACCGAAATCAAGGTTGGATAATGCTGTGAAGAGTAAAAACGAATTTTACAAGTTTGAGAAAGAATACAATATGTGCAAGGTTGCAGTTCAAAATGGACATAAGGTAGAAATGCTTGAAGAAGTTTCTGGCGTTTCAAGTTGTGACGTGCTACTTAATGGTAAATATGCAGAATTAAAATCAATCACAAGTGTATCAAATGTGGAACATCGTTTTAATCACGCAAAAGAGCAGGGTGCAGAAATCGTTCTATTTGAATTACAAACTAAAAACGAGAAAATAGTACAGAAAATAAATGAATTAAAGAAAAAAGGTCTGAAGGGGTATTACTATATAAATGGGGAAAATATACTTATTGAAATATAATAAAGAAGAGGGCATACTAAGTATGCCCTCTTTTGGGTGGAAGTCAGTCCCCCAGTCGCAATGCTGAGTTGTCTATTGACTTAGCTGATTATAGGTATCAGCAAAAAAACCTTTATTTATGCACGTCCACAAAGAACGTTCATTGTTTCATCTGTGTTGAGTTGCCGTGCTTTACCGCCTTCAACTACTATATAAACTGGAAGCCCAATCATGCAACCTTTCTCTTTTTTATTCCACCAACGAATGTCAGCAACATAAAGAGCTTGCTTTCCGAATAACCCAGTTCGGTGAGCATAGTCGAAACCTAAGTCTCTTGCAAAACGGCACGCGATTGCTTTCTTACTAAAGTGTCCCATAACGTTTTCTTTTTGCAAAAATACGAATAAACTTAAATACCTTGCAAGTGTTTATGGTTTATATTCATTTGTTTTGGTTTATATTATTGTTTGTTCGTAGTTAATTCATATTTAATTCGTATTTATTCATAGTTTATTTACGCCTCTATTTCCCAAAGATATTGAATATTCCCACCGCCTAAAGTAAGCGTCACGTCAGGCTGGGCCATCAAGTCACTTTTTTTGAATGAGAAATAATACAGCGACCTTGGCTTAAGCTCGCCACTGATTATCTTCAATTCGTATGATGACTTCATATAGGTTGAGCCAGTGGTCAAATCCCATCGAAGCAAGTCTTTCAAAAAATCTTTTGCTTTCATGTTGTTTAATCTATAAAGTCGTTGAATGTTGTTACCTCCTCTCCGTCCTGAATAAAAGGCTTTTTATCGCAAATATAGCCTTTCCACAAACCATATTCGTAGATAAGGAACATGTGGTATCCAGCATTACGAAGAGCCTTAAAGGCTGCTTTCATTTCCTCTCCATTAAATCGGATATTATTGTCACTGTCCAATGCTTCGTAGTTACCAAATCCGTAGGCCTTACCACTTCGTTTAGAAACCATAACGTATAGAGTCTTGCCCATGTACGCGCTTTGTCTTTCAGGGTGGAATATGCGCCAGGCACCAGTGCTGAGAAACGCATCGCAAATGTATTGTACAACCTCTTGTCGGACTTCTGTTGGCTGTACATAATCGTTCATCGGTATGTTTACTGTTATTTCCATGATGTTGTTTTTATTTTTAAATCGTGTGATTGTTTTTGCATTTTCTTCTTTCATGGTTCGCGAATGGGTGAAAGACCCACTCGCGAGGTTGAGATATTTAAATTGCGTATTGTTCTTCAAGGAACTTAACCATTGCTCTATTCTGTGGCAGCATGTCAGGTATATTCATGCTGTCGGCCTTATAAAGTTCTGTCGCAGCGTTATACACGTCCCACACGGTTGTTTTATTGGTGTTGTGGTAGTTAATAAGCAACAACTCAGTAAAGCGCGAAATTTGCGCCTGATTGAGCGGATAAACGACAGGCTCTTTTATAGCTTTGTTCAATGTGTCGCACTTTACTCGGATAGTTGTAAGCATGCCAATCAGCGTGAATACTTGCTCGGCTGTAAGGTTTATGCTCTTCATGCGTTCCATGCGTTCTCTGTCGCTTACAATGATGTGGCGTGCATCAACGAGCCAAGACTTGATAACATCAAGTACATCTTGAATCGTTACCTTATCACCTCGTCCAGCACCTTTCTCGGCATACGTTGATATGTAGTTGCTCGCATTGAGCATGCATTGATTGTGGCATATCTTAACCATGTTCCCAAATCCAGCTTGAATGCCTTTTTGGTGGAAAGCAATAGCGATGTTTGTAGTGTTCTCACTGTCATCAAAATCGCTTATTCTGATGTTTGCGAAAACGCGTCTCAAAATGTGTGCTTCTACTGCCTTATCTCCGTACTGAGCTTCTACCTGCGGAAGTAGCACAACACCAGGCTGAGCGCGGTCTTTGTTCTGTGCTGCAAAGAGGTCGTAAACCTCTACATTGAAGTGCTGCTCGTTGCACATGTTAATTACTTCGTTGAGCAACTGGAAGTGATAGATGCCTTTCAACGGATTGTTGTATACATCGTTTTCCTTGTGCGTGCGTTGTAATTGTTCCAGCGTAATGGTTTGTACTTTCGCTTTTTCGAAGTCAAAAAACTTATTATTCATTGTGTTATATATTTTAGAGTTGTTATTGTTAGATTAAAATTGCGCTTAAGGTTATCGCCCAACCCAGTTTGAGCAAAGGTTTTTAAAGTCTCCACAGACCCATTTTCCGAACTTATGTGTTCACGGCTCTTTCTAATCTACTTTTTATAGCGGGTGTTGCAAAGAACCTGTTGAAGAATATTGAGTACCGCTTTCATACGTATGTTTGTAGGTGTGAGGGGAATCGAACCCCTCACGCTGCCTTGTCAGCTCACCTTATTCTATTGGTCGTTTTGCATCTTCGAGGTAATCGTAAGCCTCATTTATTTTGTCCGCTGCATCGTCCAAGTATTCCATACGAGCAAGGACTTTGTCACTCCTCTCATTGTCCGTTTCTTGTTCCATCTCATCTTGGTCAACGTCTTTCAGTGTTTCAATTCTCTGCAGAACATAGTTAAGTTCGTTAAGAATGTCGTTAATGAACTCTCTTCTTTCGATTGTTTCCATTTTAAATAAATTTAAATCGTGTTTGTAATATGTTTTGTAACAAGTTTAGTAACTTGTTTTAAAACACATTGCAAATGTATAACTAAAAAGATTATAT
>ERZ1026894.664-NODE-664-length-23999-cov-19.414300_pt1 | contig 23999 bp, 34 predicted proteins | sample MGYA00380177_ERZ1026894 | MGnify/ENA primary metagenome ERZ1026894 (study PRJEB33269, sample SAMEA4719813) | human gut metagenome | biome: human-associated habitat; feature: organic feature; material: feces | place: Cameroon | collected 2013-10 ... | reverse complement strand
TATCTTATTAGTATACTTATTAGTATAATTATTAGGTTCTTCGCTACGCTTAGAACAATAGGATTTATTCAATAGGTTTTAAGTCTTTTATTCCAGTAGCAACAAAAGTAAGTCTCTTTTTAGGAGTAGGCTTACCACAAGAATTAGTCTCATAGTATTCAGCCCATTTAATAACTCCCTCTCTCATAAAGCTATCTAAGATATATTGAACTCTTGTATTAGCATTATTATTATAAGTATCAGCATATCCAATAGCAGTAAGAAGTTCCGCATTAGTAAAGCTATAAAGTTCATCAGTTTTATTTTTCCAATCATACTTGTTCTTTAAATACAAGTAAATCTTAATACAATCTGCGGTTCTGGTGCAAATCAGGTAATATAACATTTCATCAAAGATAATCTGATATCTCCCTTTAGTTTCTTGCGGGATTATGTAGCAGAGAGTATCTTTACCATTTAGATTTAATTGCTCCTATTTAAGCAAATCCGCATCCAACAACTTATTTATCCTATTGGAAACAGTTCTGGTTGTCTTATTAATCACCTTTGCTATTTCTTTCTTCTCTATACTTACTTTAGCTACTGGAACATATAACACTTTTAACTCAGGGGCAAAAGTTGCCATATGCTGAATGTAGCCGTAAACCATATCGTCAATGGTAAGATTCATAAAATCATTTTCTAAACTAAACTTTCTTGTCATATTTAATTCTCCTTATTTTTTAGTTCTTCAATCAAAGCCCTAACCACATCACTTATAGTTGTGCGGTTTAAGTAAGCGTATTCTTTAATCCACGCTTTCAAATCACTATCTAATCTTATAGTAATATTTGTATCATTCATCAATTTCAATCTCCTCTTGATATAAAAGTAAAAGAGCATATCTAACTACCTCTGACATACTCATATTGTGCTTAATCGCATACTCCTACAATCTTTCTTTCTATTGGAAGCTCATCCCAATACATACGTCTGTTTTCTTATCTTTTGTGTATTTCATCAATTTACTCCTTGTGTTTGTTGTGCTGTTATACTCCCGCTCAAAAAATATAAGGGCTTGCCTAACAGCCCTTATATCTATGAAAGAAAGGAGTAAAATAACATAAATGACTAAAAACTTTTTAAAAACTTCCCAGCCTGCTATTATATATAAAAATTAGAGTTAGTTATTTTATTTAACTCACCCAAAAATTTAAACAAATTTTCAAATAATTAATTTCAATACTTTTATCTAATTTGGATAGGAGAAAGGGGATTAGTATACCCAACTAATCCCCATAGCTTATTTACTAACTTCAAATCCCAAATATAGTAGTATCAATTATGATTTAATAACCTTCCAAGAATTAAATCATAACTAATAGGTAAAGAAGTCACGGCAGAACTACAGGTAGAGAAGTAGAAAACCCGTTTGCCATTTAAGGCAGTTCCGCTATTCTTTATGTATTTATAATACCAAAAATTTTTCCAAAAGTCCAATAAGGGCGGTCAGCAAGTCTTTAAGTGCTCATAGGCAAGGGCAACCGCATAATACTTATCATAAATGTCAGTCTTAGGATTCCTATCTGCTACATCACTCATAATAGTATCCTCAAAAACGCACAAAACCACATCTTGATAATCTCTTTCATCAAAGCGTTCCTCAACATAGTTACTATCAAGGCGTTCAAAAACGCAATCATTTAACAACTCTTCAACTTCTTCTCTCTTGGACGTTTTATCAATAATTTCCTCAACACTCATCTTATATAAGTCATTAACTAACATTCTTATTTCTCCTTTTTATCTTTGTTTTTCCTTTATCTTATATATATATTATATTATTTATTTTTAATAAAATCAAAAAAGGACTTTTGTATTAGTTATATATAGTTATTTCCTCTTTCTTTTGGATATTGCTTTGTATAAAATAAAATTACTCAGTATAAAAGCAAGTTATCTGTCATAAAACTTTTAACCTTAAATGATAGCACTTTTTATTGAATTTTGCCCTTCATTTTATTGATTTTACACAGAAAACATCTCTCTAATAATTTGTTTAATGTGGATATTGACTTATATAATTCCTTGTCTATACTAATCATCAGGGGAAACCCCACACAAAAAGAGGAAAGAGAGATAATCACAATGAGAATTAGCCTTGATTTGGAAACCAATGAAATTATTGTCCCCAAGAACTTCTTTAAGGAGATTGAAAAAAGGAACGAAATGATTGTTAAAATGGGCGGTGAAGCTATTAAGCCCCTTGAGCTTATTAAAAAGTCCTTTGATGTGGCTATGAGTAATACGGACAAGAACTTACACGTGCGCGCTTGATATGGGGGCAAAGGGAACTAAAGTAACCAGTAGAGAGAAAAAGCGTATGTGGGAACTCTACCAAATGGGTTTAACTTTCTCTGCTATTGGTAAGAAAATGCGTCGTTCACCTGATACAATCAGCAGATACGTCCATCAATATGAAGCAAGCCTAAACGTAGCCAACCTATTAACACAAAAATAGCAAAAATAAAAAGAAGGGGTTTATGCCCCTTCTTTTTTCATCTTCTCTGTTAGGTTGTCTAATGGATTGAATTGAATCTGTAAGTCATTGCCATAGAGGTTGACATAGTGCCTACTCATATCAATGGTGCTATGCCCCAACCATCCTTGAAGCTGAACCATACCCCCGCCCGCCATTACAAACTTTTTGGCAAAGGTGTGTCTAAATAAGTGTGCGGAAGTCTTAGAAACCCCTCTTGAAATGTTGTAGGTTGTCAGGGCATTTTGAAAACCCCTCTTATTAAGCATTACGCCCTCACAGGATGGAAACAAAGGGCTATCAGGCGTCCACTCCCACGTGTCTAAATACTCTCTCAGAACGGCTTCTAAAGCCTTGGAAAGGGGTATTAATTGTTGCTTGCGGTTTTTCATCATTCTCAGAAAGATAAAACCCTTTTCAAAGTCAATGTCCTTTACCCTCAGATTAATTACCGTGCCTACTCTATTTCCAGTAGCAATGAGGTAATTGACCGCACACCACATACGCCATTCCGTCCACCTATTGGAATCAGGTTTTTTAAGCAATCTGGCAAGTTCCGCATCAGTGTAAGGCTCTTTCTCTTCCGCATCCTCTTTCATCAGGGTAATTTCAAGGGGTTTCATATACTCCCTTTCAACCATAAACCTGAAAAACACTCTAAGCCCTCTGATTCTTGTATTTAAGGAAGTGGTTTTCTTACCCGCATCAATAAGGGATACAAGCCAATTCTCATAAACCTGTTGCGTGACCTCATCCACATATTTGAATGTTCCAGCAGTAGAGAAGAAGTATTCAATATCTTCCTCATAGTATCTTAGGGTTTCTTCTCTCAGATTCTTCAATTTACAATGCTTGATGAACTCTGATTCAGCTTCTACAATTCCTATGCGCTTTTGGGTCTTTGCGTTCTTGATGGTAGTCATTCTCATAGATTATTTTCCTCCATAAAATCTAGTTCTCTACCACCCCAAGGAATCTAATGTAAAAGAAAAAACCCAAGGGAAAAAACCCTTGAGTTTCAATACTTTGGTGCGCGAGGCGGGACTTGAACCCGCACGCCCGTAATGAGCACTAGAACCTGAATCCCCGTCTGCCTTACTACTTCTGAGAACTCAAGTTTTTCTTACACCAGCTATTCCCCAAGGTGATTAGCTCTAACTTCTCATTAGAACTATCTATTGGACGTGTCTATTATACCACCAATTCTATTTTTGTCAACAAAAAAAAGGGTTATGGCTTTTAACCATAACCCTTTTTATTATCCCTCTAATTCAGCTAGTTCAGCTTGAAGTTTAGCAATCATTTCTTTCTTTTTCTCAATGGTTTTGAGCTTCTTCTTATCCTTACTCTGTTCCGCAATAACTGCTTTAACTTCATCCTTCTCTAAGAACTCTTTAACAAGGTTGCTAATCACGCTAGTAGGAGTAGCACCTTCAACGCCTTTACAATAAATGCTGAGGGCTTCAAAATCCTTAACCGCAATCTTAATCTCAGGGCGCTTTGCTCTTGTTGTGTTAGCCATAAAACAACCTCCATAATTTATTGGATGAGTTAATACTACCCTATTTAGTTGTGATTGTCAATCCTTAATTTATTGTTTTTATTCTTTAATTTCCTCTTGGATAATGGCAACTTGCTTTTCTAACTGATAAGTGCGCTCTATCAGATTATTATGCTTATTAACTTTTTCTTCTAACTGCTTTAATCTATACTCAATTAAAGCAGTAGATTTTCTATTTGCTATCCAAGAACCGCCCAAAGCGCCAATCATTCCTAAGATAGCAACAATAATAGTCTACATCAAAGCATCCTCCTTAACTGAAATAAATAATGACACATCCCTAAGCGCCAGAAGAACCAGAAGAACCAGAACCACCAGCACCACCGCTACCAGAGTAGATTTTAGGATTGTCATTTTTATAGGGGTTAGAATCAGCGCCATAATTAACATTACCATACATAGCAACACCGCCAGAAGCGCCACCGCCACCTCCACCGCCGTTACCTCCATTACCACCATTGCCATAAGTAGTAGGAGCACTTGGAGCAACAGCAGAAGCTCCCTAACCGCCAGAAGCACACCAAGCTGTAAATCTTGGAGACTATTGAGAACCATAGATTCTTGAAGAATTGCCGTGAGCAGAATTATTACCAGCAGAAGCACCACCAGAGCCACCACCACCAGCAACAACACCAATAGTTACATTATTATAGTTTATGTGTCCAAAATCGCTGGCTCCGTAAATACTACCACCACTATAAGTAGTTCCATTATAAACAACACTTTTACCAACTTTAGCGTTATAGTAGCTCCATTGCATCATACCAGTGCCACTTACTCTAATAATTTCATAACCGTCACCACCGTCACCACCAGCAATACCCATATTACCATTTATAGCATAAGTAGCATTGGTAAAAATATTAGTATATCCAGTAGTAGAAGAAGAACCAGTAGCAGAAGAAGCCGTAGTGCCATTGTAAGTGAATGTGGTATTTCCACCTACTGAACCAGTTGAAGCGGTTCCGCCACCACTCCCACCTGAGCCAATGCTAATAGTAAATGTGTCAGTTAATTTTGGAATGATAAAATCTTTCTAAAAGATTCTACCGCCACTTCCTCCATTTCCACCTGAGCCACCAGCACCGCCAGAACCATTACTTGCTATATCATATCCGCCATTTAGTTTAACAGAAGCAGAACCGCCACCTCTACCAGATGAGCCATTTCTACCACCATTACCGCCCGTTCCACCACCAATACAAACAACTCTAATGTTTCTATGTGTAGCGCCAATACCTGACAAAGTATAACTACCGCCCGCACTAATTACTGTGCTCTTGGTGTAATCATAAGTCTTAATTGAAACGGTAATTGGTTGATTTGCGGTTTGGGTAATTCCGCCATCTGTATAAGAAACAACAATTTGAGTTGTTCCATAAGGCAAAACGCCACTTGGGGAATAAGTGTAAGTTGTAATTACTTTATTTGTGTTATCAGAATAATAAGCGGTTATTTCCATTCCCTGAGTGTTAAATGATTCAGTATCATAATAGGATTTATATGTTGGCTCTTGGGTAATTGCTATTGAAGTTAGATAGATAATAACAATAGTCAATGTAGCCGTTTTAGTAATTCCCTTTTTAGTGTAAGATACTGTAATTGTTGTATCATCTTTTCCAAGAGCAGAAGTAGGTGTGTAAGTATAACCTCTAATTGCTTTGCTACTTCCATCATCAAAACTGGCAACAACAACCATACCTGTCTTATCAAAAAACTCACCTGCTCTATAAGTCATTTTATCAGGATTAGTTATTATAGAAATGCCTGTAAGATTTGGTGTATTTCCTATTGTTATCTCTTGGATAGTTGTTTTAGTAATTCCATCCTCAGTATATGAAATTGTAATTTCCGTATCATCATTACTACTTACTGTTTGCGGGCTGTAGGTGTAATTCTCTACAACCTTGCTTGAACCGTCTGAATAATAGGCTTCTAATACCATACCAGCAAGGCTAATAGTTTCCCCAATCTCATAAGCAGTTTCATCAGGTGGAGTTGTAATTGCTATTGTCTTTAATAAGTTCTTAACTACAACATCTAATTCTGTGTTCTTAACAACTCCCATTTCCCTATAAGTAATAATTACTTTGGTTGTATCCTTAGTAAGAACACTTGGGCTTACTGAGTAGTTTTTAACAATGGCTTTGTTTCCATCATCGTATGTGGCTTCAATAACCATTCCTGTTTTATCAAAGTAATCCCCTGCTTCATAAGTTGTTTTATTGGGCGGAGTTTTAACAGCAATGCTTACTAACTCTCTACTACCATAAATAGGTGGTGGATTATAACCCAATCTTACTTCAACTTCACCCTTGGTTATCTGCTATCCAAAAGTTCCCTCAATGCTTTTAATAATACCTGTGCTTTCCTCTTCAAATTGATTTGGCATAGTTATATTGTCTAAAGGTTTTTCTTCTCCCATAACTATTGAGCCTGATAAAGTGCTAGGCGCATCATAGTAAGCCATAACCTTTTCAGCAACAGAGTTAGAATTTGCCAAAGTAACTAATGTTGCTTCTTCTACCTTGGCAACCTTTTCTTTGCCTTGGTAGTTTTCTTTATCTCTACTCACAATTAGTTTTGAATGTATGTATGGCTTTCCTTTAATGGTAGCACTTGCGGAAGAAGAGACAACCGCATAATTCACACCAACTTCACTATTGAGTAAAGAACAGCCATCAAAAGTAATACTATGGTGTGGTTCATCCCAAGTAATAATTGCTCCATTATCAATTACATATCCTTTTGGACTTGTAAAACTACTTCCTACAATTTCACCAACATAAATATCCTCAGCCTAAGCATTATCAACCTTGCTAAATTGATGCTCTATAACTTCAATTCTACTTGCGGGCGCATTGTAGGTTATTTTGCCTGAATCATAAACCCTATTAGCAGGGATTCCAATAGGCGTATCAACTGTAAGAGTAGAAAAGTTGATAATACCATCTTTCTTTTTAACACAACCTCCAACAGCAAAAAGGAGTTGTTTTAAATTATCTCTTCTTGTGGCTACTGGCAACCAACCATAAACCTTAATCTTAGAAAAAATATTGTGCTCAGTATAAGTTATCTTACCACCAATAATGTCTTTAATAATATCACTTGCTGACTGGCCTGAGTAAATACCGCCATAGTGGTTTGTATCATCCAATAGGCCAATAGCAGATTGAAGTGAGAAAGTGTATTCATATTTGCTGTTTCTCTCTACGTCTTTGAGATAGTAGCGGGCATATAATTTATCATCTTTATAGTATTCAACCTCTGAACCATAAGTAAAGGAGATAAGAGAGGGTGTTGCCCTCTCATATCTCACTTTAACAGTCATTGTGTCTATACTTAATTCATCTTCTAATAAACTTGTTTCATTATAAAATGAACCCTCTATGATTTTCCCCTCTCCACTATCAGTCTAATCCGTAAAGGTTAATGTGGTATTTTTATCGTATTTGTATATAACTTTGTTCATTCAATTACCTCTCAATCAAAGGAAAACTAATACCCGTCCAATATTCAACACCGTTCTTTATCATCAGAAATTCAGCAGGAACATTATTGCTGTAAGCCTAATAAGTTCTTGTGGTGTTGGTCTTTGGATTAGTAACAGTAAGACTTACATATTCCGGTTCAATTAAAGAAAGCAAAGTTGCGGTTTCCTATGAGGTTAAAGGACGGCAATTAACCGTCCATTTATCCTTTGTTGCTACTCTGTCTCTATACATTGTTCCATCTAAAGCACGGCCCGCATTTGGCCCGTCTAAATCGTTTCTTGTGTATTGTAATCCTCCATTGGCAATATAAGGGGTAATATCAGTGCCATTAATTTTAAAAACCATTTCTTACCTCCTTAAACCATAACAAGGGACGTTCCCATTTGTTTCTTTTGTGCGGTCTGCTCCTTAGTAATGCGTCTTGTAACCTTTGCTGTATCCATATAGACATCCATATTTTTATCATCTACACTCTTGGAGATTTGATTCCCAATAGCAAAGATAGCGTTAATAAGACTGGCATTAGCGTCTTCCATTGTCTCTCTCATAAGAGACTGTGGGGTTACTATTTCAGGGTTATTAGAAGCACCTGTGTATTCACCCATTAAACCTACTGTTGGGCTACTAAGAACACCGCCGTTAGCAAAGGCTCTCATTTGTGGAATATTAATATTTTTTGCTTGATTCTTTAAGTTAATCTTACTATTGGTGTTAAAGGTGTAAGTGTTCTTTTTCTTTTTGTCCTTACCAAACAAATCATTGATAGCATTTCCAAGATTAGTAATGCCCTCAATCAATCCATCAATAAAGCCCTCAAAAACACCGCTAATAGCATCAAGAATACCTAAGACAATTTCCTTGATTCCCGTCCAAGCCTTTTCCCAATCGCCAGTGAAAACACCTGTTAAGAAGTCAATTATACCAGTCAAAACATCAGCAATTCCACCTATGATAGAAGCAATCATTTCAACACCGCCAACTAATACACCAAGGACGGTAGAAATAACTACACCAACAACCTTAATAATTTCCCCAAGAACAACTGATAACTTATCCCAAATGTCTTTTACCGTGTCCCACAAATCAGTAAGAGAGGGTTTGAGAGTGTTTTCCCATAGCTCTTTAATTCTATCTACTAATGGTTTTAAATGCTCGTTCCATAATTCTTTTAATACATCAACAATCTTATCAATAGTGGGTTTAAGAGTATTATTCCATAAATCCTAAATGGATTGTCTAAACTCTTCATTGGTATTCCAAAGATGAACCAACAAAGCAACAACCGTAGCAATAGCAACCGCAACCAAAGCGAACGGGTGAGCGCTAATAATAGCCCATAGTTGACTAAATCCAGCGCCTACAGATTTAACGGTTGATTCTAATATCTAAAGTCCCCCACCAGAACTACCAATAGCAGTCATTGAAGCAGTCCATTCAGTTCTCATAGCATCTAAAATAGATTTAAATGGAGTGAATAAGTGCGTATTGAGTGCGGTTTTGAATGGAGTAAAGAACACAATATCTATCTTCTCAAAAGCCTGTTTAAAAGGTTCAGTAATAAAGTAACCTAATTCACCCTCTGAATTACCCTCTTTGATAATTTGCTTTAAGCCTTTCCAAGCATTACCCGCCTAATCTGTGCCAGTGACAAAGCCCATTAAACCATCTTGGATATTAAGAAATGCTTTTGCTGTGAGTGTTCCACCTGCTATTAACAACAAATCAGTTATAATGCTCTTTAATGTTTCAGGCTTCATATTAATAAGGCTTGTGGCTATGCCCTATAAAGCATCATTGATAATGGTTAAAGCATTTGCTAAAACATCCCAAGTGATTTTTAATAAGTTTCCTATAATCTTGCTGATAGGTTCAACAATCTCACCTAATGTAGTTCCAAACTAAGCAATGTTATCTTTGTTGGTAGTAAACCAATCCGACCATCCTTTGATTATTCCAGTAGCCCAAGTAATCATACTATCAGCAACTTCTCCAATGGCCTAAACCAAAGGACTTAAACCAACATTATAGAAATTCTCTAAGGCAGGAACAACCGCCTTTGTAATGCTACTTGCTAACTCTGTAAAGGCTTCAACTAAACCTAAAACATCATTACCCAATCTACCAATATCTAAATCATTAGCAATGTCGATTCCAATAGTGATGATAAATGAACCCCATCCAGCAATGGTATCAAGTAGATTCTTTCCTATATTTTGTAAATTATTTATAGCTTTCTCAGTATCAAAGTTAATCTCTAATTTGGGGATTGTGCTTTGCCACTTATTAAGTATTTCCTGACAATCTTTTACAAACTATTCTAAGCGGGTTTTAACGCCCTCTGTTTGTGTCTCATCAATCTTAAAGTCAGCAATGTTTCCTGCTCCAATGTCTGAGCCTGTATTACCAGAATCAGGCTTTTTTTCTTCCTCTTTTGGATTTAATACATTCAGTTCATCAAAACCCGCTATTGTTCTGGATAGCTTTTTAGCACTCTCATTAGCATCCCCCAAGCCCGCATCTAAATCACCTGCTGAACTTGCTGAATCCTTAATGGTGGTAGACATATTGTTTGTGGTCTTACCGCCAAAAACCTTTGTAATAGCATTTCCAATAGAGATAAGAGAAGCCAACATTTGATTCAAGGCTTTTACCATTGGAGTAAGTATTTTAATTAAACCGCTACCTAAAATGCCTAAAAACTGCGTCCATTGCTCTTTAAGTAAGCGGATTTGGTTAGCCCAACTACCTGACGTTCTGGCAAAGTCCCCTTGTGCGTTTTTGGTAGCATTAAGAACATAATTGTATCTTAAAGCAACCTTTTCAGCTTGAGACATTGCTTGATAACTCTTTTTAATACCTTGTGATAAAGCAAATGCTTCTAAATTAGTTTCAGTAAGAACAATACCAAACTTCTTTAAACTTTCTGTCTCTCCCGTAAATATTGAGTTTAAGGCGGTTTGGGCTATATCCTATCCAACATTGTAGAAAGATGCCATATCACCCGCCAACGCAGTTAATTGAAGAGACATATTCTTTCCTGCTTCTTGTGCTATATCCATACCGTTAGACATAGCCATAAAAGTAGATGCCATTCTTTTAGCAGTCAAAGCGCTCATACCATAACTTCTAACAGCAGTATTAGCAAATGCTTCAACCTAATCAGCCATAGAGCCAAATGAAACATCTACCACGTTTTGAACTTCCTCTAAATCAGAAGCCATATTGATAGCCTGCTTACTTAATAAGCCCAACTATCTTATAATCAGAGCAAATCCTACGCCTTTAAATATATTCTTAAAAGAATTATTTATTTTCTTACAAGATTTGTCTGTTGTTTTCTCTAATTTTTGAAGTTGCTATTGCGTTTGACTAATCTGCTTTTTCAATCCAGCGGTTTCCGCAGTAATAACAACTTTTAATTCTTCAACTGTCAATTTTTCACACCCCTCTATTTATTATGGGCTATGGCAAAGTCAATCATTTGTTCCTTGTAAATCATCCAACTCTTATCATCTTCTATTGGCTTTTCCTCTTGGAATTGAGTAGGATAAAGTTCATTGATATCAGGTATCTATTTACCAGCCAAAGAACAACCAACAAATGTAGCAACCATTGAAGCCAAATTATAGTTGCTTGCTAATATCTCCTTTGCCCTTATTTCTTCTTTCTCTTGGAATGTCTTTATAAGTAAGTCAATCTCACTTATTGTCATATTCCAATAGTCAAACAATGAAACACCACACTTTAATGCTATGGGGAGTAGTTGTTGAAATAGTTCTGTGAGAGTATCAGGGGTTTTCTAACTACTCTCACTTGTTAGTTTTTTTCCTCTTCATCCTCGACTTTAAAGAATCCGCTCACTTTGAATACGTCCATAAGGATAGGAACTAAGTCCATCATTGTATTTCCATCATCAACAAACTTATCATATAACTCATAAGTCTTATCAATGGTCATACCGTGGTTGTATGCGGACAGGGATGCTTGAAAGATGCTAATAAGCACGCTCAAATCAGGAATTGAACCATCCTCAGCAATCTTAGCAAAGACGTTTAGAGGGTTAGTCCCAAGTTTCTTTTCTAAATCAACACAAGCCTTAGCATTAAGTCTTGCTTTGTAATCAGTTCCATCAATAGTAATAGTAGTATATAACATAACAAAATCTCCTTTGAGTTTAATAGTAAAAAAGAGGGGCTATTATATTAATAACCCCTCATTCCAATCAAATAGTAGGATTGGTTACAGCAATATCACTATTGAGTGTGATATTTGCGGTAAAGGTAATAGCATTATTAACGCTTGCGCCATCAATAGAAGTAGTTACTTCACCAGAGAAAGCAAACTCAGTGTTATCAGGGAAAGTAACTTTCCAATCAACAACATTTCCTGCTTCTTCTAATCCACGGACAATGCGGTAATTAGAAGTAGCACCGCTATTGTCATAGAGGAACTTAAAAGCCAAATCGCCAAAATCCTTTACACCATTAATATACTTTTTATTGCCGTCTGCTAAAACAGTAACGTCAACCTTTTCAGCAGTTCCGCCTAAATCAGGGCACTCTTGTAAATTGAGGATTTCCTCATAAGTGCTCTATTTCTTGTAAGATAATTTAATACCCTTGGTAAGTAATCCTGCCATAATAAAAATCTCCTTTAATAATCAATTTTCATAACCCATAGCTTGATAGCCTAAGATTAATTCTAATTGTTCTGCTCCATAAGATAACTCATTGTAAGAAGTTCTTTTGAACCCCTATTTACGCATCACTTTATCAATCTTATCTAAGTATGGGGTTAAATCACCTAACCGCTTACCCCACAATTTAATGTTGTAAGATAATCGGCTATAAAGCAAAGTGTCTCCCTCCAAATCCGCATAATTACCTGCTTCAATGTAGGTAATACAAGGAGTAGGAGTTGAGCCATTAACAAATAACTCATAATAAACGGGCAAGCCCAATGTTTCCAAATTGCTTTTTAGAGTTGGTTTATAGTCAATCACTTTAACTTCACTCCTTTTTTAATTTGCTCTTTAAACATTTTTTCTATTTTCCTGCGGTTTTCCTCTAAGGCAGGTTGTAAATAAGGCTAAGGGTGTTGGCCTATGGTAGAGTGCCATTCACCTTTAGCATCTTTGTATTTCCATCTATCCTATCTGCCATTTCCAAGAGAGGAATAAATACCTGTGCCAAACTCAACATAAGGAGCGTATTCAACATTAGTCCCTACAACTCCTACAAGTTCATTTGGATTATCTTCTATGTAATGGGTAATGGAGTTTCTTAAAAGGCCATTATCAACAGGACATTTTATCTTTGCTTCATTCTCTACCAAAATACAAGCCTGCTCCATTGCCTAATTTACATCTTCCAACTTTTCTAACTTACTTATTAATTTGTCTAAGTTTTCAATAGCCATTATTACACCCTCTTCATTAAGATTTGGTGTAATCTTGAAGTAGGAATAACATACAGCACCTTATAAGTATCATTGCCAACTTGAACCTAATCTTTATCAGTAATCAAAGCATCCTTAGTAAGTCCAATAGTGGAAACATCCGTATATCTAACATCACTTGTATTGCTTTGCTGATAAAGTTTTACAACCATTTCAACTTCTCTTTTGGATTCACCCATAATAGGCTAACCATACTCATCTAATCCAGAAGTATAAGAAGTAATGATTGCGGTTTGCCATTCTCTATTAATCATACGGTTATCAACTTTCTCTGAGACTTCAAAGCACGCATAATGCTATCAGGATAGTCAGAGGAATACCCAAAACTAACTCCTGAATATCCCTCTGAATCTAAGCCCTCTGTTCCAAGTCTGTTATATTTATATACTACCATTGAAATAATAGTGGAACGCAGATTTTCAATACTATCTTGGTGTGTGTAATTCAATGCTTCTTCAATAGCCTATTCAATAAGTAATGTTAGTAAATCGTCCTTAGTATCATCTTTAATACTTAATATCAGTTTTAATTTATCTAACATTTACTTACCTCCTATTGGTTAATTAAGCCTGTGCTTCTTTAATGGCGCAAATCTTAGTAGCGTCAGCAAGGGCTACAAGGTAAGTAGCACGCATATAAACGCTATTCTTTCTGGTATTAGGGTCACGGGCAGGCTCAATATTAACGTCTTTCTTGATGAAGAGTTTAACGGCTTCCTTAGTCATAACAAAGGCACTATCAGTAAGAGCCTTAGTAGCAATAACAGGAATACCGCAAATAGTGCCAACCTAACCATTGTAGATAACTTGTCCCATCATAGCACTCTTATAGTCTTCATCCTTGCGGAGAGATGCTTTCCAAGTGTTAGGAATGAGAATGAATAACTGGCTTTCATCTTCAAGGTTGAGAGTGCTAATAGCATCAACAACGGTATCATAACTAAGAGCGCCACCCTTAGCAAAAGTAACACCTAAAGTAACATCAGAACTCTTAACAGCGCTAATAAAGTCAGCGGTCATCTTATTAGTCATTACCTGAACCGCACCTTTCATCATACCATCAACAATAAAGGGGTCTTTCATAGCCTCTTCATCGGTATAATCATAAGCCTGTTGGCAGAGCTTTACACGGTAGTCTTTACCAGTGTAAGAAATAGAACCACGCTTAGAAGCGGTATTACCAACGCCATTAGCAAGTTCCTCAGCTTCACCCGTGTAGGTGTAAGTATTAACAGTTTTAAGCATACCCGCACTTTCTGCTAACTCATTATCAATAGTCATAAGAGAACGTGTATTAAGAGAGGTGGTAAGCAGGTCTTTTGCTACGCTCTCAATAACCTTGTTATCATAAACAGTGTTTGCCATAATAAAAATCTCCTTTAATTAAACAATGTATTATATAATTCAGGATTTTCATTAAGCAACTTTTGTCTTTCCATAATACCCATCTTCTTAGCCTGTTCCTTTGTAATGGTCTAATCAAGGGGTAAGTTCTTCTTTGGTGTGTTGCTACTCAAACGCTTTTCAACTTCTAATTTAACACTTTGTTTAAACGCTTTATCCAGCAAGGATATGTTCTTATTCATAGTTTCCGCATCCTCAGCAACGACAAAATCAACTAAACTTAATGACAATCCCTTTTCAGCAAGAATCTTTCCTGCTTCATTGCGGTTTTGCGCTAATGTCAATTCTCTTTCTTTTTCCGCAATGGCTTTTTCTCGCTTTTCCAATTCATAAATTAATTTTTCATTTTCGTTCATCTTGGCTAACTTTTCACTTTCCTTTAACTTATTTTGAAAGCGTTCATCAGCCTTTTTATTCGCTTCCTCCAAAGCCTGCTTTCTGCCCTCTTCAATCATCTTCTGGACTTCATCGGCAGAATAAGTCTTACCCTCGGTTTTAACTTCACTTTCCTGTGTAGTTGTGTTTTTATTATCTTCCATAATTAATCCTCCATTTTATATCTCCACTGAAAGCCACCAGCGGATTTTCTATTGCCTTTACAGACACTACATATATTTCCCGCACTTATATTAGTAATCCTGCTCGCTTCATTCAAAGATGGATAGATAGCGATAACTTTTCCGTCTTCTATTTGTTCTATTGGATAACTAATTTTTTGGTTATTTGTTAGAGATTTTGAAATATTAGCATTGCGATTTCCATAGTTAGCATTATAGCGGTTATCGCACCATTCCAAATTCTCAACACGGTTATCCGCCCTAATTTCATTCTTATGATTAACCTACGGCAAGTTATTAGGATTGGGAATAAACGCCATAGCAACCAATCTATGAACCTTTTCCCATTTCTTTTTTTCAAACTCACCTTGTAATTGGACTTCAAGGTATCCGTTATTATTGAATTTTAGTTTCAAGTATTTCTTTCTCAATAAGCTGAATACTCTACCCTAATTAGAAATTAGATAGCGTCCCTCATAGTGCGGTATATCTTTCCAGATTTCTTTTTCATACATAATTTTAACCTCCATTAAAATGTTGAGAGTTATTACCCTCAATTAAATATAAGAAAAGGGGTAGAGCGTTTTATTAACTCTGCCCCAAATCTATTAACATTTTACAAAATTTTTTTACCTAAGTCCAATAGCAAAAGGATTAGTTGTTGGCGGTTTCCTCTGCTATTGGTTCATCTACTTCAATGTAGTTGTCAATACTATCATTAGCGCCAATGAATAAGGTTTTAACATAGAGGTGTTCTTGCTCTTCTTCCCCTTTTTCATTAGTGTGGCTTCTGGGTTCTCTCCAATCAAATACTTTTCCTTCATCACTATCATATCTGATTAAATCAAAACTTTTTGCTTTCATATAATATTCTCCTTATACAAATGATACAGTCCATCCTTTTGCGGTCGCTACTGCTATTTCTTCTTCTGTTAGAGTATTTATTGCCCCTCCGTCAGTCTTAGCCCCCTGAGCACCTTTAAATTTGATTGTATTAGTTCCTCCTGCGGTTGCCAGATAAACGGAAGTATCAGGGAGTGAATTAATGGTTTCAACTGCTGAATCGTGATTGTAACGGGCATAATTTATATCATAGGTCCAACTATCAGGGTCATCTTTTAATGCTTGATATGTAGTATCATCTTTAATTTGCTTTGTTGATGAAAAACCATTAGTAATTGATAAAACGCCATAACCAATATAATAAGTTAAATCTATTGTCTAAGAAGCCCACTCCGCAGTTTGGTTAGGTTCAAACGCAACACGTTTTAAATGCCTACACTCATTAAATGTTCTATTAAATTTATTACTCTTCATGTATTTATCATGTCCGTTATTAGGAACACCAATTCCCACCAATTCATCAAGAGCAAAGCATTGATAAAATCCATAATAAAATAAAGACAAAGAATTTCCTGAACTATTGGTAGGTAAATATTTAGATAAAATCAATAAATCCTATGGGATAGTTCTTAAACAAGTTGCTCCCTAAAAACAATTTCCCATAGCAAAGGTATAAGATGATGGGTCATCAGGAAGAACAAACACATTATCTAATGTTTTAACATTTGAATTTTGGCATAAATGCTATAAGTAAATGTCAGTTCTATTATCATCAAAAGGCGGAGTCATATTAATTTTAAAAGGAATAGTTGATAATGGAAATGAACCGAAAGCAGACTAAACAACTCGAATATGTTTAGTTTGAATTTTATTTTGGTATTTATTTATAAACCAATCTTTTATACCCCAATCATTTTCCAATGAGATATCAAAAGTCAATTCCTATTGAGTGGGCGCAGGAATATCACTCATTTCATAGGCAACATTCTTACTTGCTACTTTCCAATCATTACCGTCTTTATACTTCAACACTGGCATTTGCTTCATCCTCCTTAATAGCAAGTATGTATTCTTCTTTTGTCAGAGGATACATATTTCCGCTCACTTTTGGCTCAAAGGAGAAAGCAAAATAAGTTATGGTATTGTCATCATTTATTTGTTTAAAATAATACATATAACATCCTCCTTTAAGCAAAAGTAATCTTAAAATAAGTGGTAGCAGAAGTAGAAAAACTACCGTTATAATCATACTTGAAAGATAAGGTATGTGTTTGTGGGTCATAGGCTGTGGGTGCTAAATATGTTCTGTAGTTTAGATTATAGTCTGAGAAAGAATTGCTTGACGCTTTGTAATCATAAACGCCCCATTGATAAGTTAAGGTATTACTATCAGCGTGTATGATTAAAGCAAAGTCAACGCCACTATCAGGGAAATTGTCATTCTGTATAGTAAATTTGTTCTAACTTGCTGTTTTATTATAAGTATATTTCTACGATGCTACTATTGTTTTCAACTCACCACTACTGCCTGTTTGAATACCCTAAATAGCAACGGGCATAGCATCAAGGGTTAATAACTCTGTTCCGCCTGTCTTTTCTCTAATAGCTGAACCAATAGCAGAGAGTTTATTAGTAAGTGCCATTCTCAATAACCCCCAATGCCTGATTGATTAATGTATTTACTTGGTCTGCGGTTTGGTAGCCTTTGCTTTCAACCTCTGCCATAGTAGCATAACCACTCAAATCAGGCTTATCAGTTATATCATTCCAAGCAACCCCACCAGTAGCAGAAGTATCTACCCATAGTTTAATCTTATTATCAGTAGGAGCAACAGCCCCTACTGATATTTCTGTTTTGTCATTCACATAAGATTTAATCTAAGAGGATAATTCACTTAAACCGCTACCATTTAAAATTTTATCAGTAGCCATTTAAAAGCCCTCCTTAAACTGCGTCAGTCCAAATCTGTTGAATCTCTGCGTTAGTCAAAAAGTCTAAACTAACAGAGGTATCACCAATTACTTCCCACTTGCTATTGATATAAGCATACTCAGTGTAAATATTACCCTCAGTGCCTTGCTCTTTCAATTTAAGATAAATCACATTGGAAGAACCAGTAGGGGGAAGATTCTCCACTATTTCAAACTTAAATCCACCAACACCACCAATAGCAGAAGTAATTGCGTCCTAAACTTGCTGAGAGGTCTGATAGCCTTTGCCCTCAACCGCGGTCATTGTAGTATAGCCCTTATTAGTAATTGCGGTTTCTACTTCATTGGCGGTTTGATATCCCTTGCCATTTTCAAGTTGGTTGTTATTAGTAGGAACAGTGGGCGCATTGCCAATTAAAGAATAGTCTAATTTATTATCAGCGCTTATCTTATCCTATTTACCTGCTAATCCTTCTTTAACCTTTTGAGTATATACAACTAATTGGTCGCCCTTTAATACTTTGTTATCATAACTTGCCATATATAAAAATCCTCCTTAATATGTTTGCCAAATGGCTAATATATCTGAGTTAGTGAGACTATCCAAGCCCACAACCTCACTTGAAATTTCTGCTTTCAATTCTTCTTTATCTTTTGGAGTGTAGTAATCAACACCCTTAACAGGGGTATCACCTTTTTCCCCTTTATCTCCCTTATCACCTTTACCGCCTTTATCACCTTTGTAGTAATCAACGCCCAAGTTTAAATTACCATTCAAAGATTCTTCAACAGAGAGAACACCTTTTAATTCAATCATTGTGTTACCTCCTATCCAATCTCAAAAGCGGAAATAGGGACAACAGTATAAATCTTACCTCCAAAAGTGGTAAGTTGAATATCATAATAATATGTTCCAATAGCAAGAGATTTAGTATCATCAGGTAAGAAGTCAATTACACCTTTGTTTGCGGTTTTGGCAAAAGCAATCTGACTATCAGCGCTCTTTTTAACAGTAAGGGTAATTGTATCATCATCAAATAACTATCTCTCTTTGCCCGTATTGTCATATACCTTAACTTTGAGTGAAGCATTATCGCCCTTGGTTAAGTATATCTTGTTTGTTTTCTCATTGATTTTAAACAAGGCTTTCAACCTCCTTATTCTATAATTGCCAAAATAGCACAGCGGTCATTAGCGTGAAATGGTGGAATAGTCTCACCAACAACCGCATCTTCTATTGAGAAAATCTTACCATTCATCTATTTACATCTATCACAAGTTCTATCATCATTGGCAGATAAAACCTGATACTTTTTGATTCCAGCTTGCTTGTATTTATCTAATGTGGCCTGATTCTAAACATAACTCAATTCAGTTCTTGCCAAGCGGTCAGCCTGTCTATATCCAACATTAAAGTCATTCATTAGCTACATAACCAACTAATCTTTGCTTGCCCCTCTGCTGATACAATCAATCAAGCCTTTTTCCAAGCCAACCTGTAATTTTGCTTTGTTCTACCAAATTCTTGTGCTCCAGTTCTTACCGTCCGCACACCAAACCGCATTGATAACTTCTTTTGCTTGCTTTTGGTTAAACTCACCTGAGAATCCCAATGATTGACCTACAGCCACGCTTGTTTTCTAATACATATCCAACAACTTTTTATCTGTTATCTTTATTTCCTTTTGGCCTAATGCTTTCAACTGCTTATTCAAAGACTTAACCAAAGAGAAATATCTATTGTATTTGTATAAATCGCTTGCTAAAAGAGTGCCGTCATAACTGCTTGCTATAATCTCATCATACAGGGCTACAATATCCTTTTTGACCTGCTCCATAGAGTAAACATATTGCTTGCTTAGCTCCTTCTCACACTCTAAAAGGGTCTTATCATAAAGCAGTTCTTTTTGTCTGGTTTCTCTTTTGAGCCAATACTTACTGCTATTCATTTACTTCTTCCTCTTGGTTGTTTTGGAAAGAATACATATCAATATTAGCTTGCTTCTACTCTTCCAACTGCTCCAATTCCTTTTGAACGTCTCCAACAAAAGGCAACTGTGCTAATAGAGTAGCATCACTAACTAAACCTCTTAACTGATTAACCATTTGAGCTATTTCCAAAGTATTAACAGGTAAGTTTCTTGTAAACACAATGTCAATATCTCTCCACATACTGTCTCCGCCCTTGATATTGATAACCTCACAGATTAATTCAATGCGCTTTTGTAGGGCTTTAGTCATATTAGCAACTATGTTAGAAGAAACATTTTCAAACCCTGTTAGCTTATATCTCATTGAAATACCACTTGCGGACATAAACTTATCATCATTGAAGTCAGGAGAGTTAGCAATCTTATGTATAGTATCATTAATGTTTTTTAGCATATTTTCAATTTGTGTGTCTGATACGCTCTTAGTTAAATAGCTGGCTTCTGCGTCTGCGTCCATAATCAGCACTCTATTTTGCTTCATTGCTTGTAAATCATCCGCATCAGCTTGAACGCCCTTTAATACAAGATAAGCATCACAGAAGGATTCAAAATCATCTACCTCACTTGATAAGAGCTTGTTGTATGCGTCCTGTAGGGTCATAACCTTATCAAAAATGCTTTCTCTCTCTTGGTTCAAGGGGAACACAGTAATAGGAACTTGTTTGAAATAGTTAGGTCTTTCTTCCAAGAGTGAAAGAACAGCAAAGCCAACTGAACTTTCATAAATTAGAGTGCGGTCTTTGCTATAAACTTCAATATAATACTTCTCTTGTGCTTCATTGATATTATCAGCAACATAATATCTAATCACATAAAGCAACTCACTATCCAAGTCATTAGCATAGATAGGAATTACTTCTCTTGGGTCTAATACTTTGAATCTCTATTGCCCTAATTCATCAATATAGTTAATCTCATAAGAACAACCATAAATCAATGCTTGTCTAAGATAATCATTATCCTCTGTCCGCACATCATTGTAGTCTAATACCTTTTGGACTTCTACAAAGTCTTTCTCTGACTGATAGGCAATATCAATACCAGTGATATACCCCAAATAGTTTTGAACTATGTTGTAGCAATAGTTAGTTACAATGCGGTTACAGGGCTTTCCAACATCAGTAGAAGACTTATAAATGATATCCTGATTGCCTTTGTAATACTTGTAATATTTGTTTAATCTTGGTTTGTCTTTAATCTCAAATTGCTAAATACACTTGCTTATGTATTCAGTTGTCAATGGTGCTTTTTTATCTATGATAAACAAACTATTACCTCCTTTTTTGTTTATAAACCTAAAACCGCTTTATCCAAGGTTTTAAGTCCTGATTTAGTATATATATCTGAGTAAGCATATCTTAACCCATCAATGCCGTGTGAAAACTCGTGTGTGTATTTGTCCTCTTGGTATTCTCCTTGCTTATCCTTTTGATATGAGAAATTAGATAGTTCAGTTATCAGGTTTTGGCATTTGGAGCTAACTATAATGGTATGGTTTTGTAAAAAGGATAAACCTGCTTTGACAGAATCCTTACCCTTGACACAAGGAGCAACATAAAAGCCTTGCTTTTTGAAATAGTCAATGCTTCTTGGTTCTGCTGAATCCATATAAATCTTAGTCTTTGCTAACTCCATTGTGCGGATTGCCTGACTTACAGTATCTAACTGCTAACCCCTCTTGTAATACTCATTGAGAACATAGATTGTCTTATTGGGCTTGTCATACAATGTATCTATTATTGTTGTTGGGTCAATAAAGCCCAAGTCCGCACCTGCTCTTCTTTCAAATCCAAGAGAGAGAAGATTTTCCATATCTAAAATAGTTTCCTGCCAATTATGAAATACTAACCCCTCATCCGGCACGCCCCATTCACCAAAACAATAAACTCTGGCTTTATTTGGGTTTCTTGTTATAAGCTCTTCTAATGAATTTACATACTCCTAAGAAAGAAAAGGATTATCCTTGTATGTGGTTTCACTGAAATAAAAACTTTTGGGCGGATTTACAACACAAAAGTCATAGAGCCAATGCGCCTTGCTTATGGGGTTAAAGGCCATTAGTATTTGCTGATTTGGCACGGTAGAACGCATACGCAAGTTCAACTGCTCCACAATATCCTTACTTACCTCAAATACTTCCTCAATAAAGATAGTGCCTATATCATTGAGAGATAGCAATTTAGTCTCTTCATCTAACCCCATAAAGATAATCTCAGAACCATTTGGAAACTTAATATTAAAGTCCGTTTCTCTGATTTTTACATAGGGTAGAATCTACCATTTTGTTAGAATCTCTTTGAATAAGGAGAAACAGGTATTTCTTATTGTTGAGCCATATTTACGGCAAACTAAGATTTTGATTTTCTCAGAACAAGCCCTAATTATCAATTTCTAAGTGATAAAATAGGACTTGCCTGAACCTGCTGAACCTTTATAGACTTCCCATCTGTGGGAGTAGTCCAAAAGCAAAGGAAATAATGTTTTGGAAAATGCGGACTTGTCTATATTTAAGGTTATTGACATTGTGGTTACTCTTTCTTATCTATCTTTTGGTTTAATCTCTCAGCCTGAGTGCCAAAATAGAAAGCAGTAATAGTTGTGTAAATGGTGGTAAATTCCTATGGTATCTGCTTGCCCCAAATCAATAAAACGCAGAATACAATAGTAAGCAATAGGGTAACAATGCTTTTAACTGTAATCAATCTTTTAAGTTCCTACATAAAATCAATCTCCTCTTATATTTATCTGTATATTGTTGTTAAGCTCCGCCTGAACCTTTTGTGTTTGTAAGCCCGTCTGTTTCTGTAAGAGGTCTAAGGCTTTCAATCTAATATTCTGCGGTGTGTCCTCACTAAAAGCCATTTCTGATAACTCATTAGCAATATGTTCAGGTGTAATGTGGTTTGCTTCAAATATTTCTTTTTCCAACTGATTTATTCTTTCTTTAACTTCTGGCATTTTCATTAGGCGTGCTCCGCCTGCTCTTGCTGAATCGTTCTTCTTAGTAGCATATACTTTTTCATAAGCCTTGCCCGCATTATATTTACAAGCAATAAATTCACGGCAAAACATTTCCTGTTGTGTATTCAGTGCCATAATCAACACCTCCAAGAGCAAAAGTAGCTCTTATTCTTTCTCATTGTAGTCATACCCCATCTTAACAAGCGCTCCACCAAACAAGCATCCAATAGCAAAAGTAATTGCCCCTGTAATAAACATTCCAATCATAATATTACCTCACTTATATATATTATATTCTTTTAATAGTGCGGTCAGTAGTTCTAATTCTGCCACACACTCATTGATTGTGTTGTTAATTGTATCCATTTTTAATACTCCTTTAATTATAAAATATTTTTTTATCAAAGTCATGCGGACGGGCAATTAAATTTGCCACGATTTTTTATAACTTTGATAAAGTGTAAGCAAAAACAATTTTTAATTAATTCTGGCTTACTACAATTCAATATCCAATAGCAAAGTTAATGTTTGTTCTTAAAACAATCTGTGATTATATAATACTTTTCCATTAACTATTGGTATGTGCGGTCTGTGTTATAAAACTCATCACCCCACTAATTCACATAGCAGGGAAAGCACCCATTCTAATTTAGATAGTTTTGAATTTTCTAACTTCTTACTAATTTCATACTCTCACCTATATATCAAAAAATGAACAAAGGTTTTGCCTTATTTTGCCCTATGTAATCAATTACTGTCTATGCGGTTGCTTGCTTTGCTATTGGGTTCACTGTGTAGTGTATCCCATCTTCTTTTGGTATTTGGTAATTCATTATAGGCACATACTTTCTAATCCATTTACCTTCAACAACTTTTAAATCTTTAATATTGGGGACATACTCTAACACCTCAAAAGAAAGGGTATAACCCTGTTGGATTATACCCCTAAATACATCATATTTATGTTCTGGTAAATCTAATTCTGTGTTAACCTAATGCGCCAATATTCTATATAATAGGTTTCTAGCCAATCCTATATAAATAATCTATCCTTGTAATTTAACACAATAAATACCTGACTTGTCTAAATCTTGTCTTTGTTGTTTTAACTACTCATATCTCTTAGTAGTTTCTAAATAATATTTGTCTTTCATTGTTATTCTCCTTCCAATAAATATTGATTTTTAATTGAAAATGCTAATTGGAAATTTCAGCCTATTACGTGTGGAAATTTCAGCCTATTACGTGTGGAAATTTCAGCCTAAATATCTTATTAGTATAC
>ERZ1026894.663-NODE-663-length-24009-cov-8.001545_pt1 | contig 24009 bp, 10 predicted proteins | sample MGYA00380177_ERZ1026894 | MGnify/ENA primary metagenome ERZ1026894 (study PRJEB33269, sample SAMEA4719813) | human gut metagenome | biome: human-associated habitat; feature: organic feature; material: feces | place: Cameroon | collected 2013-10 ... | reverse complement strand
ATCTTAGGACTTTACAACAATACTTTTTCAATAACAACCATAAAGCAGGAATCTCCTCCCGGAGACTCCTGCTTTTCTGTTATATAAACTCTGTTATATTTACCTTACCCTTTCTGGTAAAAGGCATATTAGTATTTTCATGGTTGTAATCTAATAAAAGTTTTACTTACTGATGCAAAGAAATGCTTAGTTAGACATACAGATTTCCAAGAAAACATTTGGAGATATCAATAAAAAGGAGTATTTTTGCATCAACAAATCCCACCACGCCTATCAACGATGCGTATCATGGTGAGACTTCGTTTTTTTATATACAAAGGAGGCAACATATGACTACAAAAGAGAAGCTTCAAGATTTGGTAAAAAGATACCAATATGCCAAGGATAAAGGACAACTTCAAAATGCTTCAGAAGCAACTATAAGAACATGGATAGATGAATTATTATCTGTGTTCGGATGGGATGTACAAAATACTCACCAAGTCTTGACAGAACATTCTCTTGGTAAGGAAGAAAAAGAGAAACTGAATCAAATTGGTTCAACAAACACACGACCAGATTATACGCTTGTCAATGGTAGTGTTATGTTGGCTTTTGTTGATGCTAAAAGAAATACCATAGATATAAAGAATGCTAATGATATAGCCTTTCAAATACGTTCTTACGGCTGGTCTATTGGCGCACCTTTTTCTATCGTAACAAACTTTGAAACTCTGGCTATTTACGATTGTTCTCCAATGCCTAAAATCGAAGATTATGCAAATATTTCAAGAATCTTTTTCTTGAAATATGAAGAATATGTCGATAAATATGAGATTCTTGACAGTTTTCTGTCAAGAACAAATGTCATATCAGGAAATCTGAAATTTGTTGCAAAGAAGGCAAACAACCTCGATGAAACATTCTCAAAAATGTTGGGGGATATTCGCAAGAAACTTGCCAAAGCCATTCTTAAAGACAACAACGTAAAAGATATTAAAGCACTCAGTTTTTATGTGCAGACCATCATCAACCGTATCTTATTTATAAGAGTTTGCGAGTCTCGAGGTTTAGAAAAAGATGGATTGCTGAAAGATTTTGCACAAAATGATTTTTGGGCAAAATTCAAGACATGCTCCTATATAGAGTTTTATGACAGGTATGACGGCCCGATGTTTAGAAGAATTACAGAGTTACAAAATCTGAACATTGCAAATGATGTATTTGTAGATTTCATCAACTGTCTGTATTATCCATCTCCATACCAGTTCAACGTGATTCCTCTGAAAACATTGAGTGATATTTACGACTTATATCTCAGCTATCAGCTTACCGTGAAAGATGGAGAGGTGGCAGATGAATTGAAGGCTGAATTCAAGAAGAGTAATGGTGCCGTTACGACTCCGTCAAAATTAGTTGGTCAGGTACTTCAATCAACCATGCCTGACTCATATATGAGCAACCATACGGCCTCCCAACTTCTGAAGTTGAAAATTATAGATATAGCTTGCGGCAGTGGCGTATTCCTTGTTGGAGCATATGATTATCTTGTAAAAAACATAGAGAAAAAGATTCTTGAAGGAGATGATTTTCCACAGGAATACTATACCATTTTAGATCATAAAGCCATCTTGACCATTGAGGGAAGGAAGGCCATCATCAACAATTGTATCTTCGGAGTTGATATCAACCCTGAAGCTGTTGAGGTGGCTAAACTATCGCTTTCCTTAAAGTTAATAGACAACTATCAGCCAAAGGATTTTGATACTGTAGGTCTTCTTGGTTCTCAAATATTATGTGGTATTGGTACAAATATCAAATGTGGTAATTCGCTTGTAGGAGCAGACATCAAATCTGTATGTCCATCCATCATTAATGATTTTCCACAAATTCAAGCCACTAATGCGTTCGATTGGGCAACAAATTTTCCAGAGGTATTCGCCAATGGCGGCTTCGACTTTGTTATTGGCAATCCGCCGTATGTGGAAGTCAAAAATTACAATGTAGGCTTACCATGTATGGCCTCATATATCAAAACGGTTTATCATTCTTGCAAGAATGGGAAAATAGACCTGTCTATTCCTTTTATAGAGAAAGGAATTGATATCTTGAATGATAAAGGTCGATTAGGATATATCATACAAAAGCGATTCTTCAAGGATCAATATGGGAAAAGCGTGCGTAAATATTTAACCGACTCGAACCGATACTTACTCAATGGCATTTACGACTATGAGGAGAACGATTTGTTTGCTGGCAGAACTACATACGTAGCCATCATTATATGCGATAAGAACCCAACCAACAACAAAAATGTCTGGTACATCAATTCTGCTGATTCAACCAAGAGTCAACTTCTATCCTCTGAAACATTAAGTGAGACACCATGGAATTTCGAGAGTTCCCACCTAAATGCGTTGCGATTGAGACTATCCAAGGAATTGGGTACATTGCAGGATGTATGCCATGTAAAAGTTGGAGTACAAGTATTGTGGAATGATGCCTTTCAAATCGTAGCAGAAAAGATTGCTGATGGCTTCATTTATGGTCACTCAAAGATAGACAAGAACATCGTTGTAGAGTATGATGCCTGCAAGCCTCTGCTATGCAATGAGCAATTTGCCCCTTTGACAAAACGTAAATATCAGACATTTGCTTTGTTTCCATACGAAGTTTCTGATAAAGGTGAAGTTACAGAATTGAGTCTCAGCGAATACTCTGCCTTATATCCCAAGGCAGGGGCATATCTTGCCAATCACAAGAAACTAATCTGTGATAATGTACAGACCTTGCCAAAAAAGAACAATTCGTATAACAAAAGAGAGCATTGGCATCTGTTTACACGTGCTAACAATCATGGTGCCATCTACCAGAAATTATGTGTACCTATGACTGCACAATACCCACAAGCAGCAGTAGTATTGGACAAACACATATATTGTGACAATGCGAATATGTTCTTCATTCAAATTGACAATGTGAATGAAACTAAACTGTATGCCTTGGCAGGCATCATTAATTCCACGATATTCAGCACATTTGCCCGTGCCATCGCCAACCCACAAAGGGGAGGGTACTTCAAGTTTAACAAACAATTTTTAGACCCAGTACCCGTTCCTGCAAAAGCTTTCTTGACATGCAATAAAGACATCAAGAGGCTCGCAAACATAGCGAAACGGATAGAGCAAATTAACGAACAAATCAAGATGAGTGTCGGAGGACAAACTTCAGGTTTAGAACTTTCACTCAAAGACCTTTGGAAAGAACTGGACGAGCTATGTATGAAGCTATATGGCATCAAGAGTCCAGAAGACAAGGCATTGTTAAATTCCGTAGTACGAAAAGACAGAAACCCTTATGGACAAGACAGTTAATTCACTTATCAAAAAATATTCAGACAACGAACTATCACTCAACAAGCTCGTTGTCTCAGCTTTTGTGCATTGCAATAGCCTCACAGTCAAAGAAGGCTATCTTGCTTCATATATAGCAGAAAAGAAAGATGGTCTTGATGAAGACATCGCAATATTAAGCAGCAAATGCTCTGTAGAAGATGTTATTAACATCTTTGAACTTGCCATTCCGAAAGAAGAAAAAACAGCAAATGGAGCAGTATATACCCCTAAGTACATACGTGACTATATCGTCAACCACATCGTGCATTCCACCAAGAAACCACTGGAGTATTGCCAATGCGCAGATATATCCTGTGGCTGCGGTGCTTTTCTTTTTACCCTTCTGGAGACGATTCACGAATATACTACACTTCCTTACAAAAAGATACTCCATCATCTTTACGGTATTGACATCAGCACTACCAGCATAGGACGCGCAAAGATACTATTGGCACTTGTCGCATTAAAAAATGGGGAAACAGTATGCGAAGAGGACTTCCGGCTATATTGTGGCAACAGTTTGACTTACGACTTTAGGAAGATGCCAGAAGTAGCTGAAAATTCCGGCTTCGATATCATCGTTGGCAATCCTCCATACGTACGCTCTAAGAACATTGATGCAGAAACGAAGAAAAGCCTCCCGCTTTGGAGTACCTCTAAGATAGGAAATGCAGATTTGTATATACCTTTCTTTGAGATAGGTATGTCGCTATTAAGCCCCAAAGGACTCCTTGGCTATATCACAGTAAATACATTTTTTAAGAGTGTCAATGCTCGTGCCTTACGTGATTATTTCAGCGAGAATCACTTTTCACTAAGTATTGTTGACTTTGGTGAGCAACTGGTTTTCAAGAAGAAATTGGCTTATACCTGCTTGACTTTTCTTTCTACAGAGCGTGACGATTCGCTGAAGTATGTAAAGGCAGATATTGCAGAAATTCAAAATCAGAAGAATTTAGCCTATAGTCAAATTAAATATTCTGTGCTCGACAACCATCGTGGTTGGAATCTCAACAAGATTGATGTACTGGAAAATATCCGACTGATTGAGAATGCAGGGGAAGCTCTTGGAGATAAATATGTGATAAAAAATGGAATTGCGACATTGGCAAACAATGTCTTTATTTTCCGTCCAATCAAATCGGATGCCAAATACCATTATCTGGTGAGAGATGATATGGAATATCCTATTGAAAAAGGAATTTGCAGGGACATTATCAAACCAAATATCTTAAAATCAGAAGCAGACATTCCAGAGAAAGAAGAGAAGATTATTTCTCCATACGACTCTGACTACAATGTGATTAGCGAGGATGTCTTCATTCAGCATTACCCATATGCCTACAGATACTTGTCGGCATACCGAGAAACTCTCGATGCCCGTGACAAAGGCGAAGGAGACTATGGTGCATGGTATGCTTTCGGACGTACTCAAGCTATCTCTGACAGCGGTCGCAAACTATTATTTCCATATATGAGCGATTTACCACACTTCGTCTATACTTCACAGAAAGATATGATGATATATTGTGGATATGCCATATACAGCGACTCAGAGTTGGAGCTTCTCTTCCTGAAAAAAGTGTTGGAATCAAGTGTTTTCGATTATTATATGAAAAATACCAGTAAACCATATGCCACTGGTTATTATTCGTATGCCAAAAACTATGTAAAGAATTTCGGATTATATCCGTTTTCAGAAGAACAAAAAAAACATATCCTCTCTTTGCAATCTAAGGAAGAAGTGGATAAGTACATAAAATCTATCTATAAAGTTGCAATGTAGAAACACATGTTAGTGTTTGAACTATGTGCAAAAATATATCATGTAGGAGGTAAATACTACTACTAATAATAGGTGTTTATCTCCTACTTTCGTATTCACCAACCTCGTCTCACACCACCAGACATGCGATTCCGCATACACGGCAGTTCCAATTTTTGGGTATCAATCGAAATACACCCCGTTTCAGGGCGAAGGTAACGTTAATGTAATTAAAAGACAAAGAGAAAAGGTCGTATTTTGAACAGAAAATATTACCTTTACAGTATTGATATGCATAGCTCGCCTTCTTGTGAAAGAATCAGCGAGCATCACAATGTGCTCATTTACGAATACATTGTGTGCCATAACCGGGGATTCTAAAAAGGGTTACAACATAGATATTCACGGTATATACATTTTAAAAGTATATAGGAAAGCCCCCGACTGTGAAGTTGGAGGTTTTCGCATTTTATAACCATTACTCCAGAATTCCCAAATCTTTTTGATCAAATACCAGAAGAATCCCCAAATGTTTATAGCCAAATACCAGAAGAATCCCCAAATCTTTTTGACCAAATACCAGAAGAATCCCCAAATCTTTTTGGCCAAATACCAGAAGAATCCCCAAATGTTTATACCGACATAGCGGAAATTACTACAAAAAAAGGAAAATTGAAAAGCGAAATGAGAAAAACCCTTCACCCTTCATACTATCAGTATAAACATCTGATATACAAGCATTTACAAGCACAATAACTAAAAACCGCCCTTCATCACCCTTCACCACCCTTCACCTCAATCCAAAAAAGGTAAAATCGCACCTTTCCCCACTACATTTAGTCTATTCCGTTTTCCGTTATGTCGGATTCATTGCTATCCGAATCCGTTTTTTGTCATTTAGGATAATCCAAATCCTTTTCATTACCATTGAGAAGATCCAGAGCTTCCTTGTTTTTCTGTTCCATCTTCTTGGCGTATTCACTTGGATAGATTCCGAATTCCTCCTTGAAATATCGGGCAAACTTCTTAGGATCATTGAAGCCAACCTCGTAGGCAACCTGCGAAATCAGCACATTGCCACGACTCAACAACTGCTTGCCACGCTTCAGTCGCATCATGCGGATGAACTGCGACGGCGTCTTGCCTGTGATAAACTGCAACTTCTTATAGAGATTGGTGCGATGCATACAGAGTTTCACGCTCAAATCATCTACATTAAACTTCGCATCTCCCATGTTTTCCTCTATGATTCGGATGACATCAGCCAACAATTGTTCGTCCAGCGTTGTGACCGTTACCTCAGAAGGTTTGATTTCCTCATCATGCGCAATCCGGTCATGCGCCTGCTGGATACCATCAAGCAATGTGCGGATGCGAAGCCGGAGAATATCAAAGTTGAATGGCTTGGTGATATAATCACTCGCTCCGAGTTCCAATCCCTTAATTTCATCCTGGCTCATCGCCTTGGCGGTCAGGAGGATGATAGGAATATGTGAAGTATTGATGTCTGCCTTCAGCGTTCGGCAGAGTTCATAGCCATCCATGCCTTCCATCATCACATCGCTGATAATCAGATCCACCTCAGAACCTTTCAGCACCTGCAAAGCCTGGTTGCCATCAGTAGCCTGACACACCGTGTATTCGCGAGACAGGACATGAGACATATAGCTGAGCAAGTCGGCATTATCTTCTACCAATAAGATGGTTGCGTCCCGCTTCTCTAAAGGCAGGGCACAAGGTTGGGACTCTGCCGCAGCAGGACTCTGCTGCAACAGGTTTTCCTGATGTTCCAGACTTTCCTGCTCTTCCTGTCGATCTCGCTCTTTTAGATTTCCCTGTAGTTCCGGTTCTACCTGGTGTGAAATCGGGAGATAAACCTTAAAGCGGGCACCCTTCGGCTGGTTGTCTTCCAATTCCACCTTACCACCCCACAATTCAGCAAACTCTTTTACGATATTCAATCCAAGACCGGTGCTTGAGAACTTACCACCCTCTTTTTCAGAAGCATAGAATCGCTCAAAGATGTGCGGTTTCTCTTCTGTAGGAATACCAATTCCTGTATCCCAGACCTCTATACAGAGCTGATTTTCCTTACGGGAAATTCTGATTCCTACTTTTTCTCCCGAAGGAGTATATTTGATGGCATTCGACAAGAGATTGTTGACCACCTTGCCCAACTTATCCTTGTCAAAGGCCAATTCGAGTCTATCAACGTCAGTTTCAAATCCCATGGTAAGATTCTGTTCCTTCGCCATCAGCTGGAACCCAAACATGATTTCACGTATAAAAGCCACCACGTCGCCATAGGAAAGGGTCAATTGGGCAGAAGAACGTTCCAGCTTGCGGAAATCGAGAATCTGATTGACCAGTCCGAAGAGACTCCGGGCATTGCGATAGATAATATTGAGCGTCTGCTGCATATCAGCATCCTTCACCGTATTCATCAGGTTTTCCACAGGAGTAATAATCAGCGTAAGCGGAGTACGGAGGTCATGACTGATATTGGTAAAGAACTGCAACTTCATGTCGTTCACTTCTTTTTCATGCTCAGCCTTTGCATTGATCTCCCGCACCTTCTCTCTGAATTCCTGACGGCGGCGATAATAGCGATAACCGAAGTAGCCCAAGCCCCCTAAAATGATGATATAGATCAGATATCCCCATACCGAATTCCAGAACGAAGATTCCACCTCTATATTCAAGAGTACATATTCCTGATATTCCTGGTGATTGATGTCCTGCTCCTTCAGCAGCAGTTTGTATTTGCCTGATGGAAGATTGGAGAGCGTGATAATATTGTTGTCCATAGGAAGCCACTCCTTGTTCAGACCTTCCAACTTATAATAAGAGGAGCTGAGATCATTCACGTCCAGTCCCTTAGGATGGCACTCTATCATGATGTTGTTTTCATAATGCTTCAGGTGCAGGTCTTTCAGATAAGGTAAGTCTGAAGAAACGAGCACACGCCCATTCATCTCCATGTCTGGCGAAACATAGTTGTCGTTGACACGGAGAGAAGAAATAATCATCTGGCGGGATTTCTGACTGGAAGCCATTGATTTCTCCAACTGGTTGACATCCACCAAGCGGAATCCCAACGTCGTTCCCACCATCAGCCGATACTCATCCACATTCATCATGGCACGCAAATTGAACTCGGAAGTAGATTTCTTGCCAAAGCAGTAAAGGTCGAACACATAAGGTTCTTCTGCCTGCGTCTTCTCATCCTTATTTTTATTCACCCTTACGATGACCATTCCTTGGTCGGTTGCGCACCAGATATGTCCGTGCCCATCCTCCCGCAAAGAACTGATATCATAGTTCTGAAGCTGGCGACACTGGAAGGTGCGCCCAGTCTTTGTATCGTAGATATCTACTGGAGAATGACCTTTATAGTTGACCAGCCAGACCCATCCACGCCTGTCAGCCAAGATGGTTTTATTGCCATTGCTGAAGTTGGAATGCTTGAAGGCAGAAGCTGGAATAGTACTACACTTGAGGGTCTGCTTGTTGATCTGATACAGGAATTTCGGGGTGGCAGCATAGATATTGTTGCCACTCGGTGCCAGATCCATCACCCATGGATTCTCCGTAGGAATCTGGGTAGTCTGTCCAGTCTGCGGATCCAAGGTAAAGAGTCCCTTACCATTGAGCAGCACAATGAGCCTGCGGGGCGACACCTCGATGATGTGATAAGGAGACTCACCAGGGAAGAACTTCTTCCCGTCGCTACAATACAGTCCACCATGATAGATTCCTGTCCAAAGTTTGCCCTGCTTATCCTTCATCAGCGCAGTAACAGCAGTCTTCGGGAAACGGTTTTCTATGATTTTATCAGAACCATCTATCATGATGCGATATGCACCGTTATCTTCTGTTCCCACCCATACCGACTGCTCATCGGCTGGTGCAAAACTGATGATATCTTCTACATTAAAATGATTGCCGCTCCACTGTACGTAATGTTCACGGAGCACATGGGAATCTGCCAGAAAGAGACTCATATCATGCTTGTGGTAAGCCACAGCGATTACATGAGACTGAGGGTCATAGAAGAGGTCCTGAATATGATTATTGACCAGTCCATTGACCAACGGAAGCGACTGGAAGATGTGCGTTTTCAAATTGCCTTTACTATCATAGACAAAGATTCCGGTATTGGAAGTAGCCACATAAAACTGATCATCGGGCAATCGCAAAAGCGAGGTCACATCGAGAACAATCTCTTTGCGCAGTTTCCAAGTCTTGGAATGCACAAAATAAGTATAGAGATGGGAATTGGCATAAACCCAGAGGTCGCCCTTGCTGTTCATCTCACACAAAGCTAAGTCATATTGAAAGTTTTCAGGGGTACGGGTCAGGAAAACGGGGCGTATCTTTCCCATCACCGAAGAGGTAAGATAAGCAGCTTTCTCTGTCAGCACCACGCTTCGCTGCCCATAGTCAGCAATGCCAATGATACGGCCAGTAGAAGCAGGCATGGGCTGAAACTTGGTAGTTTGACTGCGGAAGTCGTGTACATAGAGTTGTCTGTCTTTATAAATCCAGACCTTTCCTTCAGCATCTATATGAGTACGGAAGTCGTACGTCACATTCCTGATGTTCACTTTCCGAAGATATTTCTCCACGTCGCAGATGAGTTCGTTGGTACGTGGATTATAAATCATGTATTTATTAGCCTGGGTCATCAGCCACAGGCGTCCTACATTATCTTGCTGTATCTGAACGATAATATTCTCCAATTCAGGATGGCGCTTATACACGCGGTTTGCCCGCCCCATCAGTTGGGCAGAGGTAAAGAGTCCCTGCGAAGTTCCATTCCACCAGATACCATCAGCATCTCGGAAAGTGCAGAATATCGTTCTGCTACCTGTTTCGAAATGTTCGCAGAAAGGTAATATTTGCTGCGCATGAGCAACAAGTGCTGTCAACCACAGTCCTATCAGTAAAGAAAGCCTGTTTAAGTGTTTCATCTTTCAGTTAGTTATATATATTGACCATTAAGAACTTAGTAATTAGTAAAAGGTACTACTTGACCAAAAAATCATTAAGAACTTAGTAATTATACAAATGTAATAAAAAAAACAGAGAAAGTCATAAAACGAACAACTTTTTAAGCATTATTAAATAAAAAGGCTTTCTGCAACTCTATGCAGAAAACCTTCTTCTTGATGTTATCCTACATCAACTATCAAAAAACCTAATCAATTATAAACCTAACTACTTACCTATTTTTCTTATTTCCGTTGGCAAAATTAGGAATAAAAATCCAAACAGGCTTTCAAATTGCTGATTATTTTTGCCTTATCTATAATTCGCACCCTTATTAACAACAAAAGGATACGTTGCTCATTCCTGGAATACCATTTTCTTACCATTGACGATATAGATTCCCTTACCTGGGTGCAGCACTCTTACTCCCTGTAAGGTATAGATTTCCATTGCCTTGTTTTCCTTGGCTGTTGGAATTTCCTGAATGCCCGTCACAGAGCCGTCTTCATCCGGGAAGTTCAGACTATAGCCCTTGGCTGCAGCTTCTGCTCCGAGAACCATATAGCAAAGTCCTGCCTTGATGGTTACTTTATTCGTGTGCGGATAGAAAACATTATTGCTGAGATAATAAGCATTCATCGGCAACTCGGTTCTATCTGATCCATCCGCTGTTGGCGCAGTAGAAACCAGACTGACTCCATTGATATCGACCGAAGTGGATTTGAACTGATCCACATCCAGACAGACTCCTTCAAGCACAAATTCCTGACGGTCTGCAGCCACCTTCACGAGATAAGGTTTGTTGGCCTCAATGCGATTGACAGTACCAAAGGAAATGTTCAGCGTTTTCTTCTGATCATCGCTGACTACCGATGTCAGGGTTGTAATCTTTGCACCATTTCCGAACAACTTTGCTGTCTGCTCCTCATCCAGATTGTAAGGCAGCGACATGGCTCTCCATTGACTGGCAGAGAGATAACGCTTGAAATCTATGCAACCCGTCAGACCATTGGCAGCAGCCGTCGCCTTCGGACCATAAAGTGCAATGCCAGTAAGCGTCCAATCGTGACCATTGATGCGCAAGCCATTCGCCTTCAGCGAAGCCAACATCCCTGTAGCGATGCCATTGCAAGTCTTATAATCACTAAACTTGTAAGCCTCATCACCTAAGGCGATGGACATAGAACCGCTACCCGAGATAGAACTGTAATCTACCCTACCATTATAACTGTCATTACCCTTCAGCCAAACATAGTAGTTGCCATCTACTGCAGAATTTGCATCCCAATGTGCTCCGTCCTTCACACTAATCTGTCCATCAGCATCCTTGTAAGAGAGCACCATCGACCAGCCTTCTTGCACATCCTTGAAAAAGTTGCCAGGCACATGGAGCTCTGTGCCCCATTCACTACCTTTATTATATATATGGTCGCTGCCAAGGTTGTAGGTCGCCTTCAGTTCACTTTCTGCCTGCCCCGCCTTGTAGAGATATTCCGGTTTTATGAGATAGATGCCTTCGAGCGTACAATAGTTGCCCTTGATGGTGAGATCAGCAGAATTGCCGTCGCAAGGCAGGTCGATGTATTTCCATTCAGACAAGGAGCGTTCGCCTGTGTTCAGACTTCCGTATGAGATATTGGCAGTAGCCGCAAAAGCAGCACCATAGAGTTTATCTTCCTTACCATTGGTAATAGTGGTTCCCGGCTTCAGGAAGATGCGGAAGAATCTGCCCTCCAAGGCTCCGGCTCTCTTCAGGTCATCGCCCTTCAAGGTAAAACCTTCCTGGTTAAGCACCAATGAAGATTCAGAGATATTGAGCTTCACATAGTCCAGGGCATTGCCCTTTGCATCTTTGAGATAAGGCTGCACGTCGGCAGAAGCCTCTCCACCCGAAACATATCTTTCAGTAATGTGAGATTCTGCGCCTCCCTCATATACAGAACAGATAACGGAAGTTGCCTGAATACCATCGTTAGGATGCTGGATGATGCATTCGCCGTTCTTATACATCGTCGAACCATCCTTATTAAACATATCCAGTCCTTGCGATTCAGAATCCCCATTACCAGTAAACGACCAACCAAGATAACCGATGTTCATGGTCTTGGAATAGTCCTGAATGGTTTCCCAGTCCATCTTCCACGCTTCACTCTTACGGGAGTAAGCATACTCACCAATGCATACTGGTGCACCGATGGAAAGTGCTTTGTCGATGGAATGAGCCACGCAAGAGCCTGTTCCATTTTCATAGTCCCAATAGCAGGCTTTCTCATAGAAGTGGATGGAGAAGATGATGTTAGGTTTGCCGTCCTCGAAATATTTCTGGTCTTCATCAAGGATGCGCTGACCTTCCTTCCATATAATGTCAGCATACTGACCATAACCATTACAGTCGATCATCAGCGTATTCTTGATACCTGCACTTCGAATACGGCGAACAGCCTCTATATAAGTATCAGACCAGAGATTTTCCTGATAATCGCCCCACTCGCCATTACTATAGCGTACAGGACTTTCCATCCACTCATTACCGATATTCACAATACAATATTTCTCCTGTCCGATGACAGCATTCTTGATTCCTACCCAATAATCGGCAGCATGAAGGAGCACATTCGCATCATTACCGCCACCCGTATCCTGTACGTTGAAAACACCGATGAAATGATTGTCCTTGCAAGACTTGATCAACGCGCTAACTTGATCAGCATCACAATATCCTCCCAAACTTTTCTGTCCATCGCTCAACTGGATACGCAGGGCATTACACTTATACTTGGCAGCCGTAGAGAAAGCCGCTCCCCACAAGTCTTTCTGCCAAGCATACGAATAATTAAATCCTCGCATCAGAAACTCCTTGCCATTGGCATCAAGCAGTCTAACGCCATCGGTATGGAAGCCAGGCTTATCAAGCTTGGTAATGGGAGGCGTATAGCCTTCGGGAGAGATGGAAACCTCGTTCCAGTTGAGATTGATTCCTCCGATAGCAAGACCCTTCTCCTTAATCTGACTGATGATAGAAGAAGTAAGCTTCAGCGAATAACTGCCGCTGCCCACACTACTGCTCGAAGTAATCGGGGTACAGTCATCAAACTTGGAAGCATCCGCCTGCTTGAGGGCTATCTGACTGCTACTTTCGGTGTAATTGAGAGAAATGTTCAGCAAGTCGCCCTCCTGCATGACGATATTAGCAAAGGCAGCAGAGGCAATCGTCATATAGCGGTCCCTGCTCCACGAAGAATTGGCACCCGTATTAAAATAAAAGTTACCATCAGAACCTTGGAACGCATCTGAGCCATCGGAGCCATCAGCATTCTTCAGTCCCTTGACCAGTTCACTACCCGAGGAACCCGAAGCGGATGCCTTCCAAACCGTCACCTTTTTCGTCACGGCAAGTACATTCATACTTAGCAAGCAGAGTGCTACCAAAAGAAATTTTCTCATAAATTAGAATTTAAATATTAGCGTTTAAACATAAAACCACCGACTTCTATCTTTTTAAAAGATAAAGCCGGCGGTTTTCATATCATTTTTATTATCTTATCTTCATGATAAACTTGATAATCATATCTTCCACATACTTATCTTGTTAGTGGGAGCCTTAATCCCAGGAGTCCCAAGACTCCATAGCGGAATGCTGCTTGGAATAACCGATGTCAGTTACACCCCCTTTTTGAGTGGCTGAAACTCCAATAGTTTCAGAAGAACCAGTACCATCAGAATTAGCACCAGCAGTAACCGTTAAACCTGTTTGTTGGCGATATTGCTCAGAGCCAGCTAATAACATAGTCATATAATCAACTACTCCCACTACAACTTTTGGCGATATATATTCTTTCTTTTTCATCTCAATGATTTTTTTAAACTTACTTAATAATTATCTTTTTGCCATTGACAATATAAATACCCTTGGCGAGACCTTCTACAGAAAGACCCTGGCGAACCAACTGGCCATTGAGACTATACACATTCTGCTGCGCCTTACTTACAGAGGCTGGAGCCATATCAATATCCTCAATACCTGTTGTTTCATTCTCGTCGCCGAAGAAATAAGTAATCTTGGCGCCAGCTTGAGTTGCACCAGGCTGGTTTTCAAACAGATTTTGTGTTGCAGCTGGGAAAACTACGTATGCCAAACCAGAACTTAGATTAACAGAAAATTCCGTTACTGGGTACAAAACATTGTTGTACAAATAGTAATTGGTAGCACCATCATTATTTGTAGGAACATCCAATTTGGTTTTGTTATTTGTACCCTTGATAATCTCCACATCACCCACGCCGGTATTGGTAATATCAAATACAGGAGCGGTAGATTTGAATATCATGCGAACATTTTCGTTAAGACTACTCTTAATTTTCTGCTCGTACTCGTATATTTCCTTTAATTTTTCATCTTGAGCTTCGCCAGCAGTTGGCTCTTGAGCATCCAGCGCATTCAGATCAAACTTACTCGTACGGAACTCGTATGCCTGATAGTCACGAACATCTGCCTTTACATTTTCGATAGGATAGAGATCATTCTCCTTCACGCCATTCTTCAACTTAATCATATAAGGATAGTTGGCGTTGATACCCTCTTCATCAGAAATCTTGGTAAAGTTGAAAGAAATACCATAATTATAATTAGTAACCTTATTTTCGTCCTCCTTGGTTACCTTCTTAGTTACGGCAGACTTACCCAACTCACAAATAACAACATCATCGCCGAAAGCCTGCTTCAACTGTTTGCGGCTTAAGTTGTAAGGCAAAGCTACAGAACGCCAATATTGATTGCTCAACTTATGACCTGTATAAACAGCATAACCAGTTACATATTTAGACACCATAGACTTACGGATTTCAAGTTTCGTAATCTTGGCACCATTCACACCCACATTCATACCATTGAGCAACAAGGTAGAAAGCATACCAGTCTTTACACCAGCGGCACCAAGCTTTGGCATATTATAAAGTTCAAATACCGTAATGGCATCGCTCAACTCGAAATCGAAATGATCGACAGCTCCGCAATCAGCATAATCCGTATAGTAGAAAGAACGATTGACTTTATTATAATGACGCTGTCTGATATATGCAGCATCAACCTTTTCTACATTATCCTTAGCAGAAACCTGCGTGTTAGAATCAGCACCATCCAAAATCAATCTGATAATATTATTTTTGGTATTGGCAAGTTTCTTAGTAGATTCAGCAGCGATACCCTGCTGACCTTTTGCCTGTCCCACAAATTCGAAGAATGAACCTGGAATATTAGCACTTGCCCAATCAGATGTTCCATCTACAGAACTTTCAAAGGTATAAGTATTCACTACGTCAGTTTCCTCTTCCTGCCAAGCAGGAGCAGAAGTTCCATCACCATATACATAGATACCAGCAATATAGTAATTATTACCACCGATACGGAGACCATCACCCCTCAATAACTTGTTCAATTCATCGTTGATCTTGATCTCGAAATATTTCCAGCCAGCGATACTGAACTTATCAGAACCAGACATCAGAGTAGTCCAGTTACTGTCACCTTTTTTCAAGAAGGCATAAGCATCATCACCTGTCTCCAGACAAACCACACGGAGGGTTTTACCAACGTAGTCCTGATTGGTATTCAAGACATAAGAATCATTAGAATACCAGTCTTTAATATACAAAGGCGTGCTCATGATTTCCGTCACATTACTGCCCGTTGGCTTATAGGAAGTCCAATCCTCGTTAATTCGCTTGGCAGATACCTTCAGATTATTCAAGCCGTTGTACTCCAATCGAAGGCCACCACTCTGAATGGCATCATACAAGTCCTGATCAACGGTCAGCGTAAAATCTTTCTGACCAGCAGCACAATTGTAGTAATCCTTACCCTTATCGGCACCTTTGATATAAATTTTATCGCCCGATTCATTGCAGATAGCATACTGATTACCAGCAGAAGCCGCATCGAATGAAACAATAAGGAAATCACCCTTCTGAATCTTGTCTTTAGCATCAGTCACCACCTGATAACTCCAAGATTCGTTAATTGCCGTCTTCTTTTCCAAAGGCAATTTAACTTGAGTAGAAGCATTTACTCCCATACCGATAAGTACGAGAAGCATAAATAACACATACTTTTTCATTTTTTGAAAATAATAAGTTAAATCTATATAACCATTTTATAACACTTTCTTTAAGCTTTTACTTACTACATCAATAACTACTTGTTCGCAGGTAGTTGTCAAATCCAAAATAATTGCTGATGAAAACATTAAGTTCAGGTTTATTCTATTAATTTTTATTCTTTTTCTGCTGCAAAGGTAGCAAGAACATCTGAATCTCTCTACATATAAAGTATTAAAAGTCAGGCAGATACACAAAACAACCCCCACATTTCTACAAATCAGCCCCACCAGACAGTACTATTTACGCCCAAAACAGCTACTTACACCGCCCTCAGCCAAAAAGAGAATTTGGAGTTCTCACTTTTTTTCCTAACTTTGTGCACGTGAAGGTCTGAATATGTAACGATGATATATATATACATAAAATGATGATGGTAGAAAGTTTGAAATCAAGTAAAACAATGAAAAGGAAAAGTACAATTCTCGGCCTCTTACTCATACTTTCCTGCTTCCTTTCTGTCCAGGCGCAGAAGTTCGACTATATCGACACGAAGGGAAACAGCATACATAGTATCTTCAAGGACTCAAGAGGCATTCTCTGGTTGGGCACCAACGATGGCATCATGACGTATGCCCAGTTGCTCAGCCAAACCCCTAACGGCTATATCCGTTCGCCATTCCTCAATGGTATTATCGTCAATATTCAGGAGGATAAGCTCGGCAGACTGGTTCTTACAGCACAAAGCAACAAATACACCATCTACTCGCCCAAGGACAACAAGGTAATCAGGCAGGTAGATCAATACTTCCAGAAAGCAGGCATTCCCATCAAATACGATTTCGAACTGTCCGTGGATGGCAAGGGCGATTACTGGTTGGGAGCCAAACAGAATCTCTACATATTCGACCCACAGACCAGGAAGCATCGCCATATAGCCATCCCCAAGAATGGAGGAAACATCGCAGCCATCCAGACAACAAAGGAGAAAAGAGCCATTATTGTTTGTACAAAAAATATCTATCTCGTAGATGCAAAGACCTACAAGGCGCAATTCCTCTGTACACTTCCGGAAATATACAACTACCAGCTCTTTTATGCCCAGGAAGACAGCAAGGGAAACATCTGGCTCGCCTCTTCATCGAGACTCCACCGCTTCGACATCCAGCAGCACAAATGGAAGGAATATCCGATAAAGATGTTCGATATCAATACCATCACCCTGTTGAAGGACGACCAGCTCTTGGTTCCAACCACCAATACAGGCGTCTTCATCTTCGACAGTCAGGGAGAAACCCACAGACAACTCCTTCCATCCCAGTTTACAGGACTCATCAACAAGCACATCTTGGGAGCCTATTATGACAGAGAGAGCAACAATATCTGGCTCAACTACCACAAACAGGGAATGGCAGTAGCCGCCTACACATCTCATACCACCCATCCGCATACCCTGTCGCCATTGGGCAAAGAAACCGAAAACGACATCATCGCCCTGACAGAAACTGCCGACCATACCCTGTGGATGGGAACAGAAGACAACGGAGCCTATCACCTGAAGGCAGCCCCCGCTGGCTCTGTTGCCCAGATAGACAATGTCCTGTCCAACAGTTTCCAGGGAAGCACGGTGGTAGGATTACTTACCGACTCCAAGGGCAGAACCTGGACTGGGCTCTACCGTTTCGGACTCCATTGCAGCGATGGCAGCAGCTATTTCCAAGGCTATTCTCCCTACAGTATGTTGGAATCACCCACAGGAGAAATCTACGTGAGTCTGATGGGATTAGGACTCTGGAAAATAAACCCCATCACCCATCAGACCACCCAGGTGGAAGACGAGAACCTCTGGCTCATGCAGATTATCAGCAAGGGTGACATGCTCTATACAGCCTCCCCAAAATACATCCATTGCATCAATATGCGCACAGGCAAGAAGAAAAGAATTCCTGCCGAGCGCTTCGGCGACTCCAATTTCGGGGCTGGTTGCCGTGCTCTCTGCATCGACCGCCGGGGTTGGCTCTGGATCATCAACTATGCCAGCAATGCCGAGACTGACATCTATGATACGAAGACTGGCAAATGCTTCACCACCCATGCCCTCGAACACTATGTGGTCAACTCAGTAGTGGAAGACCGGGATGGCAACCTCTGGTTTGGAACCACCAACGGCATCGTGCGCCTCAAGGTGGAGGATGCCAAGAAGCAACACTTCTCCACCCATTGCTACATCTACGGTACCCAGCGCAACCAGTACTACAACGAACGTTGCGCCCTGCGTCTTTCCGACGGCCGACTGGTATTCGGAGCCATCGACGGTTACATGCTCTTCGACCCGCGGCAGATAGCCCAATACGACCCACACGACAATCAGCCTTCCCTCATCTTCACCTCGCTTCGCATCAACAGCGAATACATCAATCCAGAAGAAACAGACAGCAAGGATGCCATCTGCACGGGCGATTTCTGCTATGTGAAAGAACTGAATCTGAAATACGACGAGAACAACCTCGTATTGGAATTCTGTCCACGGAATGCCAACCGCAACTCATTCAAGACCTATTATTATAAGGTGGAAGGAGTAACCCGAGACTGGATGCCGCTGAGCAACTATCAGATAGTGCTCTCCCATCTGCCCTCTGGAACCTTCCACCTCCTGCTGCGTGAACAACCCAACCAACAGGAAACAGGGAGCATAGAGTACGAAGCGCTCACCATCACCGTCCACCCACCCTTCTGGCTCTCCATCTGGGCTTATATATTATATATAGGTATAGCCATCACACTCATCAGCTTTATCTACCGCTATTACACCCATCGTCGCCGCTTCGTCATGAAGATGAAAATCATGCACCTGAAAGCCAAGCACGAACAGGAGATGAACGACATGAAACTGCAGTTCTTCACCAATGTGAGCCACGACCTCCGCACACCGCTCACGCTCATCATCACACCATTGGAGGAACTCATCGGCAAGGTGAGCGACAGGCAGATGCACGAAACTCTCGACACGATGCTACGCAATGCCAAGCGCCTGTTTTTCTTGGTCAACCAGATACTCGACATCCGTGCCCTCGACGTCAAGTCCGTGAAAGTCTTCAAGAGTCGTGAAGATATCGTAGCCCTGATGCACAAGGAGTATGAGAGCTTCCTCTCCATCTCCAAGATGCGGAAGATGAAAGTCAGTCTGGAAAGCAACGTCAGCCAGTTGATGATGGATACAGACAGCGACAAGCTGACCAAGATCATAGAGAATCTCCTCTCCAATGCGTTCAAATACACCCAGAACGAAGGAGAAATTCAGCTCAGGCTCCACTATGCAGAAGAGAAGGTGGAAATCAGCGTAGCCGATACGGGCACGGGCATCAGCGATGAAGAGAAGAAACATATCTTCACCCCATTCTTCATGGGCGATAACGGCTACAAGAAGGAAAGCAGCGGCATCGGACTCTCCATCGTCCGGGAGTTTACCCAGCAGTTGGGCGGCAGCATCTCGGTAGAAGACAACCTGCCTCAGGGAACCATCTTCCGCATCACCTTGCCTTGCGAGAGTAAGAACCTCTCCATAGTGCAGACACCGCTGCGGGAAGACAATTCCACCCTGTTGGCAGAGCATCAGGAAACCCCGAACACCCAGGAACCAGAGAAGACCCCGAAGACAAGCGAGAAACTTCCGATGGACCACAGCAAGCAGACATTATTGATTGTGGAAGACAATATCGACCTCCTCCACTATCTCTCAGAGACCTTATCACAGGACTACAACATCTGCCAGGCTACAGATGGGCAACAAGCCTTGGACATACTGAAGGCGATGGAAATAAATCTGATTATATCCGACGTGATGATGGTAGGTATGGACGGACTCACGCTCTGCCGGAAAGTAAAGCAGACCATCGAGACCAGCCATATTCCTATCATCCTGCTCACCGCCAAGAGCCTACAGCAGGACGAGATGATCGGACTGCAGTTGGGCGCTAACGATTACATCACCAAGCCATTCAGCATGGAGATACTCCGCCTGCGCATCAAATCGCAGCTGGAGAGAGTCAGCACCGCCCGACAGACATTCAAGGAGAAAGCCGAGGTAAACCCAAGCGAAGTGACCATTACCACGCTGGACGAACAACTCCTCTCCGACTGCATCGCCTTCGTAGAAAAAAACATCGCCCAGGTTTCCCTCTCCCCAGAGGATGTGGCCAACGGCGTCAATCTCTCCCGCACCACCCTCTACAAAAAACTGCGATCCATCACGGGCGACACCCCGGTAGCGTTCATCCGCATCATTCGTCTGAAGAGAGCCAAGCAGCTCTTAGAGCAAGACCGACTCTACGTGGCAGAGGTAGCTGCAAGGGTAGGATTCAACAATCCGAAGACTTTCGCCCGCTACTTCCACGACGAGTTTGGAGTCTATCCAAGTGAAATAACTGGCAGAAAAAAAGAGTAAAAAATCTGCGAGGGTACGAATGCGTACACAAGAGGGTACAGATGCGTACAACTCGCTGATTTTCTGCAATTTATACTTGCACGATTCAGAGAAAACCTATACTTTTGCAACCGTCAAAACGACATCATTATAGTTAAAAGATGAAAGAACTTACGATGATGAAAAGTAAGTCTATCAAGTAAAACAAGTAAAGTAAGTATAGGAAAAGATGAAAAAGTTTTTGAGTATTTCAGTTTGTGTGCTGGCTTCGCTAACTGCGAATGCCGGCATCAAAATGACAAAAGCCTCTGATGGAATAAAGGATTCCATCTATGTGGATGGTGCATTCTATGAAGGGGAAGTAGTAAGTGCCCTTCAAGGTTTAACTGGTAACCAGTCTTCTGTATTGAAGATAGCAACGGCAGAAAGCTACGGACTTTCTGAAAATGACTGGAGCATTATCTGCGACAAAATTATAAGCAATAAAGTTTATACGGTAGATCTGACAGACACAAGATTAAGCGAGCAGTTAGGTACTAACGGCAACCTGTTCGGCGGCAAGTTGACCAATTATAACAACAACAACGTCAATACTGTCACCTGGTCAAGATACGCCAATGTGCCAGCCGACTGCTTCAAGAGTAAATCCAAAATTGTATCCATCACCATCCCCGACCAGAAAAAGGGCGAGGAAAATGCCATCACCATCGGCCATGATGCCTTTCAGGGAATGGCAGCTTTGGAGAAACTCTATATAGGAAACTGTGTAACAAGCATCGGAGAGAACATCTGCCAGCGCGATGAGAATTTAACCACCGTAACATTCAACACACCTCAAGTCAAAATTGTCCCTGACAAAAGTTTTCAGAATTGCACGTCATTGCAATTAATCGACCTGCCTAACAATGTAGAAAAGATAGGCAAAGAAGCATTCGAGCACACTCCCCTTCAAACCATCACATTCCCCAATACATTGACGACTATCTGCGAAAATGCATTCTACGACTGCGACCTGACCTACGTGGTCATTCCAGAGAATGTGGAACTCATCGAGAACGAGGCGTTTCAGCAGAACAAATTACTTAAGGATGTCTATGTGATGGGGAACAAGGCAAAATGTTCTGCGAAAGGTTTTGACAAACAACAGATGTGTCTTAATTTCAAAAACACAAATAAAGAAAGCGGAGTTTCGCCAGAACATCCAGCAACACGAGACGATTGGAAGAATGGTGACAAGAACATTATTGTCCTCCACTTCGTTGCCACAACAGATAACGACTTCAAGAAATACGAAAACCCCTATTGGATTATGCTCAACACGGAAGGTATTCTTGAAGAGATAAAGGAATGTAACACAGAAGAAAAGAAAACCGCTTTTAAAACTAAATACAATTTGCAAAGTGGTTTCCCCAATGATTTGCAAACCTATGCAAAGAATCCTGATGGTGATTGTCCTTTCGCATACATTAAGTACAAGGATAATGAAGGAAAAGAAAAAGCTATCAGAATATGGCGTGAAGGAACATATTATTATAACAATTTGGAAGACCTTCAAACCGCAGGTGACGACTTCGCTGGATGGAAGCAGTTCCTCATCATCCAGGACGATGCCAAGCAGAATGTATTCGTAGATGAGAACCGAGTAGATGACCGCTGGTATTCCATGTGCTTCCCATTCGATATGACTGCCAAGCAGATCCGCACCGCCTATGGCGCAGGCACCGAGGTTTGCGAATTCTTGGGCATTTGGGATTCCAAGAAACTGAATGAGAACGGCAACAAGATAGTTACCTTCCGATTCAAGCCACTCCTGAGTGAGAAGGATGCAAAAGATGATAAAATCATCACAATGGCAAACCGCTCCTTCATGATTCATCCAGCTTCCAAGAAAGAATCTGAAATGAACACGACGGTTTGGACCCGTATCATTCCTAATATTTCAAAGGATGATCAGTCAACCGCTGGTAAGACGCTCATTTCTACCATTCCAGAAAGGGATTTCAGAAGTAATGAACTGCAGGGAAACAACAAAGATGACGAAGAACTCATCGAAGGCTTTGAATTTATCGGAAACTATGATAAGGAAAAAAAACTGCCAGCAGAAAGCAACTATTTCGCTTACAGAGAGAACCAAGATGGATCACATACCCTCATCCTCAACCATCTGACAAAAGAATCAAGACATACCTGGACTCCAATGACTGCCTTGGTTCGCCCATACGATCAGGGAGCCAGCACACAACTGTATGCTAAGAAATTGGATTTCAGTTTCACACTTGAAAAGAATGATGAGACAACAGGTATAGAGGATATTCACACAGAGGCAGTTCGCCAGAACACCACCGCCAACAGAATTTACAGTCTGAGTGGTCAGATGGTCAAGGAAGGCACAAGTCTGGAAGGTCTCAGCAGAGGTATCTATATTGTGAATGGTAAGAAAATCGTTGTAAAATAAAGAAAGGACAGCAAGATGAAAAAGAAATATATCACACCAGCCGCAGTTATCGTCAACTTAGAAACCCAGACACCAATGCTGAGTGGAAGCGATGATGCAGTAAAAAAGCCCAAATTATACGTGGATTTAGGAGGAAATGAAGGTTGGCAAGTAAAAGGAGAAGTTCAGGTAGATGGCGACTATGGCATCTGCGCCAAAGGCTATAATGCCTGGACCACTTGGGATGAATAACACCCCCAGACATACATCATTATAACATACTTAGTAAGAACTTTTATATATAATCATCGTAAATTAGAGAGCGCATACTTACTGCAACTAATTGGAAGCCCCCAACTGTGAAGTTGGAGGCTTTTCGCATTTTATAACCATTACTCCACAATCCCCAAATCTTTTTGACCAAATACCAGAAGAATCCCCAAATCTTTATACCGACATAGCGGAAATTGCTACAAAAAACGGAAATTTGAAAAGCGAAATGAGAAAAACCCTTCACCCTTCATACTATCAGCATAAATATCTGATATACAAGCATTTACAAGCACAATAACTAAAAACCACCCTTCATCACCCTTCATCGTCCTTCATCTCAATCTAAAAGACGCATTTAGCCTAAAATCCTACTATGAAGACAGAGAAGGGTTGTCTATTAAGACCAAGAGTGAACGTCTATTAAGACCAAGACCGGTCGTCTATTAAGGCAAGTTCTGGTCTTAATAGACGACTGGACAGCGTCATAAGAGGAGGGTAAACCTGGAAACAATATGTCTATATTTTTCACAGCCAACTAAATTTCAAATCAAACGAACAACCAGTTAATCGTAGCTAATAAAGGGCAAAAAACGGCAAAAATGTAAGCGGCTCCGCGTTTATACCTTGCATAATTGAAAAAAGCAGTAATAGCTGA
>ERZ1026894.662-NODE-662-length-24055-cov-16.457708_pt1 | contig 24055 bp, 18 predicted proteins | sample MGYA00380177_ERZ1026894 | MGnify/ENA primary metagenome ERZ1026894 (study PRJEB33269, sample SAMEA4719813) | human gut metagenome | biome: human-associated habitat; feature: organic feature; material: feces | place: Cameroon | collected 2013-10 ... | reverse complement strand
GTCCGGGACTGCTGTCTTTTCCTGCGCTGCACATCCCGGGTCCTGCTGACATCCTCCAGCTCTTTTTTCAGTTCTGTGATACGATGTTCGATCTTACGTCTGTCCAGCTCCAGCTTCTTCTCACCGGTACCCTTGTTACTCATACTGCCGCTTGCACCGCCCTGACGGCTCAGTGCATCGTACATGCCCACCAGCCTCGGAAGCATATATTGCAGTCTCGCTGTCTCCACCTGCAGTTTGGCTTCTCTGGTCTGTGCCCGTATGGCAAATATGTCAAGAATCAGATTCGTACGGTCAATGACGGTAAGCTCCAGCTCCTTGCCCAGATTACGTACCTGTGAAGGCGTCAGGGAATTGTCGAATACGACCTCCTGAGCACCTCTCTCCTCCGCCAGTCTGCGTACCTCAGCCACCTTGCCCGTTCCGATATACAATGCTTTGTTCACATGGTCCAGCCGTTGTACGATCTGACCCACGACTTCCTTCTCCGCGGCTTCTGCCAGACTTGCCAGCTCTTCCATGGAATGCTCAAAATCCGCTTCTTCCCCGATGTCCACACCGACTAGTAGCACCTTTACCGGTGCCTCCTGCATCTGTTCTTCCCTCATATAAAAATATATCCTTTTAAAATCATTATTTTGTCTCTAATTCAAACCAGAATTCCACACCGTTGGTGTAATTGATCACACCGTAAGGCTGGTTCATGGAATCCATGATCGCCTTCACAATGGACAGTCCCACACCGCTGCCTCCGTATTCTCTGGTTCTGGCTTTATCTACTTTATAGAATTTCTCCCAGATGTGGCCGATGGAATCCTCCGGGATCGGCTTGCCGGTATTGAATACCGATACGCGCACCCTGCCATCCTTCTGCTCCATTTTGACATCGATGATCTTATCACCCTCGCAGTGGTTCACCGCGTTGGAGAAAAAGTTCATAAATACTTCTTCTATTTTAAATTCATCCGCCCAGGCATAGATGGGAGGATACTCTTCCATCCGCACCGTGATATCGTTCTGTCTGGTCAGGATTGCAGCCGACTGGATATAATTTTTCACCAGCGCCGTAATGTCGAAGCGTTCCATAGTCACCACATCGTTACCGAATTCCAGCTGGTTCAGCGTCAGAAGCTTTTTCACCATATTGTTCATCTTCGCCGCTTCATCCACGATGACATCACAATAGAACTGTCTGCTCTCGGGATCGTCATTGACGCCCTCCTGCAGTCCTTCCGCATAGCCCTGGATCAGAGCGATGGGGGTCTTCAGTTCATGGGAGACATTCGCCAGGAACTCCTTACGCATTTCATCGACAGCTTCCTTTTTCTCCACATCCCGCTGCAGCTCATTATTTGCAGTCTTCAGTTCCGAAATCGTCTGTTCCAGGGAATCGGACAGTTTATTAATGTTCTCACCCAGCAGATCGATCTCATTGTGAGCCCTGCCCTGGTATTTTGCTTCAAAATCCAGCTGTACCATCCGCTGTGAGATATCGTTCAGCTCCAGGATCGGCTTCGTCACACGTCTGGAAACAAACCAGATAATGATACCGCCCGCCAGTGCACCCAGACAGCCAACCAATACGTAAAAACGATTGGCGATCTTAGCGCTCTCCTGAATACTGGAGAGCGGTGTCTGCATGATAAAAGAGATTCCGGTGTTCAGCCTTCCGTAGATCTCTAAATATTCCTTATTCTCCTGCCCGGTTCTCTGGATCACATAGTCATCACCGTCCTCGATGACCCGCTCGTTATCCGGAAACGTTCCGAAGCCGAACACATAGCCGATCAGACGATTCTCCAGTCTCTCACCACCGTTGATGGATACATATTTCATGTTGGAATTCACGTCCATGACACATACTGTCATGTTATAGCTTCTGCACACATCATCCAGCTCCCTGGCGAATTCCTCGGAGCCATAGCTGTCGCTCTCCGCCGCCTGCTTGATCGTCTCATAAGCATCGTGAATGACATCCAGCTTGCTCTGCATATAGACTCTGCCTAAAAACATGTAATTCAGCAGCAGGCACAAAAGGATCGTCCCGATCATCAGCCCGATAAATATCCAGGCGAACTGTCCTCTGATAGAATGCACTTTTTTCTTCTGCTGTTTATTCCACTGTTTCATCCATTTTGTACCCCATTCCCCATATGGTCTTGATGAGATTGCCTTCCTCGCCCAGCTTGCTGCGCAGCTTCTTCACATGGGTATCAATGGTACGGGCATCCCCGAAGTAATCATAGTTCCATACGTTGTTCAGTATCTTTTCTCTGGACAGGGCAATTCCCTTATTTTCCATAAAATAGGTCAGAAGCTCGAATTCTTTATAGCTCAAGTCCACATCTTTGCCGTCTATGATCACGCGGTGTGCTGTCTTATCCACGGTGATACCACCGCAGGTCAGTGCTTCGTCCTGCCCTAGCTGGTTCGTCCTGCGCAGGATCGCTTCCACCCGCGCCACCAGGATCTTGGGGCTGAAGGGTTTGGAAATATACTCGTCCACTCCCAGCTGGAAACCCTGCAGCTCGTCTCTCTCATCTCCGCGGGCTGTCAGCATAATGATAGGAACTTTAGAGTTCACACGGATCTCCCGGCAGACCTGCCAGCCGTCCATTTTCGGCATCATCACATCCAGAATGATCAGTGCAATATCCTTATCCTTATAAAAAATATCCAGTGCCTCCTCGCCGTCTCCGGCCTCCAGCACCTCAAAATTACTCTTCACCAGGAAATCCCGGACCAGCTTACGCATCCTGCTCTCATCATCTACTACCAGTATTTTCAGTCTGTCCATACACACCCTCACCTTTCTGTTGTAAGACATAGTATAGCGCGAAAATATGTCAATTCTGTGAAACCTCGGCCTCCGTATTCCCTGTATTTTCAGTATTTTCTGTATTTTCTGTATTTTCAGTATTTTCTATATGTAGTTCTCTCTCTTTTTCCCGCACTGTCTGCTCTCTCTGAGTCAGCTCCTGTTCCCAGGAAGCGTATTTATTCTGAAGATTCCGCTCATAATTCAGGATATTGGGCTGGTCGGAATTCAATGTGATCACAAACATGGCAATGATCGCCACAATCATCACGATGTTCATGATCACCGACAGGAAAAGCCCCGCCTTTTTTCCCCCATCTTCCGGCATCGGCTGGATCCGTCTTCTGGCAGGGGATGTCTTCGTCCTGACATCGGCAAAGCTCGTCCACAGAGGGATCGGAGGTACTTCCTCACCCAGTTCTTCTTCCCGGGCGCGCAGTTCTCCCTGCAGCTCTCTGAGATACTCCAGTCCCACCGGAGTACGGAACACCCGGTCTTCCAGCGCTTTTTTATAGATAGCAAGAACCGACTGAATATCCGCATGGTCAATGTGCTTATCCAGATAGGCGATCTTCTGCCGTTCCTGCTCCGCAAGTCCGGCATCCTTCTCGGAATAGAAGGCGAAGCCGGACACTACATGTTCTCTCTGTTCTACATCCATTTACAGATTTTCCTCCGTTGTATCTGCTGCATTCTGCAGTAAGATATGCTCTCCCTGCACTAGGGGATAATGCACGGGGATCTCCCCATCCAGGTTCTCCCGGTACATATCCACGGCTGTGATCTGGTGATTCTCATAGGTAGTGTAATAATAAATCCCCCTGTCCGCATTGCAGCAGGAAGTATAAATGGTGATCTCATACTTACCGTTTTCCAGGCGGCAGCACCCTCTCGTCTGCGCCACACTTCCTAAGATATGGAAAAACTGACTGACGCTTTCAGACTCTGAGGTCCCCGATACAGAATTCATTTTCGTAAAAGCCACCCGGACAAAACGGGAGGCAGAGGACAGATCGCCGGGCAGTCCCATAGCTCCCATACCGCGGCTGTACGGCTGCAGCGGAAGCTGCTCTGAGAAACGGTTCACCGGCTGGTCCGGAGACAGATAACTGTAGTCATTCAACCGGAACAGCTGCTTGTCAAAGGGAGGATTGTTCGTCAATACTCCTACGGGATTGTCGTAAATGTTCAGCCCCTCCTCGACTGCCTCTATCGTAATCGCCTCGTCCCTGTCCGCCAGGATCCAGTGCAGCTGTGATGTCGGAAACTGCTCGCTGAACCGTGTATCCACCAGATTGATGTGGTCTAACAGCGTCCGGGCTTCCTGCACCGTAGCACACTGTCCCAGGATCCAAGGAATGAACTCGAACTGTGCGATATTGTCTCTGCCTTCCCGGGGCTTACGATATACGGCGTTGCCCGCGAAATTAAGACCTGCCATACCCAGACCCTTTTCATTGACCGCATCATAATACAGCGGATAATCTCCTACCATATGAGCGATACCGATCATGGCATAATGCTCAGTCAGTGCATTCTGATGCCGTAACTGAAAAGAGTAATTACGCGGTGTCACCACCACTTCTTCTCCGTAATTAAATTCATAATCAAAAGTTCTGCCAAAATAAAAATCCTGCGATCTATAAGTTGCTGCTGTGCACATAATGATCTCCTTTACTGTTTTCAGATCAATGTAGATTACTCTTAGTCTATAGCATTTGCAGAATGATTGCAAGTATGCGAAAAACGTTGACGCATCACAAAAAACGTGTTAGTATTAAGGAACAAAAAGAGTGCTGCCGTACAGCAACGGTTCGCCTCAGTTTATGGTTCTAAAAAAGCAACCTACACCTTGGGACGGAGCGGTTGCTTTTTTAATGCTTTCGTTTCTGACTGGTCTGCACGATACTGATCACGGTCACGATAATACTGATCATCGTAACTACAATACCGACAGCGCCAACCACTGTTTCTATCATTTATGTACCTTTCGTTAAATTTCCCATTCGTATCACCTCCGATAATACTGGAAGTTCTCAAAATGTTCCCATTTTGGCGAAAGGCGAACCGCTTACCGTTTTGGCAGCACCCACGTTTATTATAAGGTATAGAGGGCTGTTTTCCTATGAATTTCTGCGAAATAAGTATACAAAATTGAGTATGTTGAAATTGGCTATTTTCACGGATTTGGATTTTGTGCATCTTTACTAAGTGTTGTATTGCTGATATTTTCAGGCTGTTCACAACTAAAAGGTTCCACTAGAATTACTAACTTTGAAGCTTAACTTATGAAAAATGACATCATGAAAACTGTTGACGAAAATACACTCTTGTGATAGCATTTAGGTACAAAAAGAGTGCTACCGTACAGCAACGGTTCGCCTCAGTTTATGGTTCTAAAAAAGCAACCGATACCTTGGTCAATGGGCGGTTGCTTTTTTAATGCTTTCGTTTCTGACTGGTCTGTACGATACTGATCACGGTCACGATAATACTGATCATCGTAACTACAATACCGACAGCGCCAACCACTGTTTCTATCATTTATGTACCTTTCGTTAAATTTCCCATTCGTATCACCTCCGATAATACTGGAAGTTCTCAAAATGTTCCCATTTTGGCGAAAGGCGAACCGCTTACCGTTTTGGCAGCACCCACGTTTATTATAAGGTATATAGGGGTGTTTTCCTATGATTTTCTACGAAATAAGTATACAAAATTCAGTATGTTGAAATTGGCTATTTTCACGGATTTGGATTTTGTGCATTTTTACCAAGTGCTGTATTACTGGTATTTTCAGGCTGTTCACAGCAAAAAGGTTCCACCGGAATCCTCCGGTGGAACCTTTTTATGTTAGTTTTTACACAACTAATTCTAAAAATGTTTTGGATCAAACTGTGGTTAAGATTACTGTAACAGAGACAGTACACCCTGGTTGGACTGGTTAGCCTGAGCCAGCATAGCCTGACCTGCCTGAGCCAGGATGTTGTTGTTGGAGTACTTAACCATCTCAGTAGCCATATCGGTATCACGGATCTGGCTCTCTGCGCTGGTGGTGTTCTCTACAACGTTATCCAGGTTGCTGATGGTGTGCTCCAGACGGTTCTGAACAGCACCGAGTGCGGAACGCTGGGTAGAGACTTTCTGGATAGACTCCTTGATTGTCTCGATAGCATTCTTAGCGTTAGTATCATCTGCGCCGTCAACCTTTAATCCGTTTACGCCAAGACCCTTAGCAGACATAGCATCAAGGTTTACGCTAATCTGGTTATTGGATGTAGCATCTGCACCCACATGAAGTGTCAAAGTTAAGGCACCAGTGAGATCCTGTTTACCGGTTACATCAGCTGCTGCTGCAGTAATCTTATTTCCAAGAGCATCATATATTTGAGGTGCATCACTTCTCGGAGTAGAAGTAACTGTTCCACCAGCTGATGTAGATGAAAAATACTTTCCAAGTGCATTCTCAGGGATGCCATTTCCATCTTTATCATAATACTTAATGGTCTCTCCATTACTATAACCAGCCTTTGCTTCGCTTGCTGTGATAGTCTCGGAACCTTCTATTTTATCATCTTTAGCATTTCCCAATCCTGTATTGGTAACTGTGATGGTTGCAATAGCATTTCCCTTACTATCCTTAATATCATAATCATTACCGTTTTTAGCAACAGAATATTTATCTGTGCCATTTAAAGAAACAGATGCTGTAACATCAAATTTATTGGCCGTAGTACTTGCTACTGATGTATAAGTTACACTTAATCCCTGATCTCTAATCAGTTTAGCAACTTCATTCTGAGCATCTCCGCTAGCAGTATCCTTAAATGCTACTGTAAGCTTTGTCCCCTTCTGAGAATCTGTTGCCGGCATTGTAACTGTAGCAACTTTATTTGTTGCTGTTCCATAAGTATAAGTATATGCCTTCTCATTGTCCTGATCGCCCTTCAGCAGATAGGTCTCGTTGAACTTGGTGGTTTCAGCAACACGATCAATCTCAGTGGTTAACTGATCAATTTCGTTCTGGATATAGCTTCTGTCATCTTCAGACTGAGTACCGTTGGCAGCCTTTACAGCCAGTTCATTCATTCTCTGTAACATATCCTGAACTTCGTTCAGAGCACCTTCAGCGGTCTGTACTGCACTGATGCCGTCCTGTGCATTGGAAGAAGCCTGTGTCAGACCTCTGATCTGCTTTCTCATCTTCTCACTGATGGACAGGCCTGCTGCATCATCAGCTGCACGGTTGATCTTGTAACCGGAAGACAGTTTCTCGGTGGACTTTGCCTGAGAAGCGGTGGTTAAGCCTAACATTCTGTTAGAGTTCATAGCTGTTAAGTTGTGTTGTACTACCATAATAATTTACCTCCATGTGTAAAAAGTGTTGCAGATACATCCGTTTATCTGCGGTGTGTGGTTAATAGTTACTGCGGCCCTAGGATTCCGCATTGTTAGCAAGCTTTTGTCCCACAATATCTGAAGTTATTTGTTCTGTACGATCACGACGTTGGATTTTTTCTTCTTGGTGGTACCTTCCGGATTCTTGTAATACTTCGGGATCGTCGCCAGAAGCTCCGGATCCTGGATCCGTTTTTCAATGGCCTTGCTTCGTACGATGTTCACATCCTTGGGGGCGTCGATCATGATACGTGTCTGTCCGCCGCTGCTTCCCAAAAATACAATCTTCACATCGTCTCCGATCATCAGAAACTCTTCATCTCTCACCGATAATCTCAGCATAGCCATTCCTCCTTGAATCGATTATTTCCTTATAATTTGCTGTGTTTTGGAAATAGTAATCGTAATGTAACAAACTTGATATTGTGTTACCCTTGTGTTCATAGTATGATCTCCTGAAAAATTTTATCCCGGTCATCCTGCTCAATGCCAAGATATCGTTTGGTCACTTCATAAGACGAATGATTATAGATGCTGACCAGCATTGCCGGCTGTACGCCCTGCTGCCAGGCATGATATCCGAAGGTTTTGCGAAGGGAATGACAGCAGATCACGCCGGGGATATTGTAATAAGCTGCCACCTTTTTGATGATGCGAAAAGCCTGCACCCGACTGATAGGTTCATTTTTATTGCTGTGGGGAAAAAGATACTTTTCTGGCTGAATAGGTTTTTGCTCCTTTCGAAGCTGTGCCTGATAATTTTGAAGACATGCGTGAATATTATGATTGATATAGATGCAGGAGGTCTTTCCCGTCTTCTGCTCAATGATCTCAATATGCTCCTGCCATCTGTTTTGAGAAAAGTTATAAACATCTTCCCACCGCAGAGTAAGCAAATCCGAAATCCTCAGTGCAGTATTCAAGCCCAGGATCACTAACAATTGGTTTCTGGTATTGGGGTGGATTTCCTTATAGTAGTTTTTAAAATTTTTCAGATCCTCCAGGTTACGAATTGGTTGTGCTGTATTCATCTGATTCCTCCTTGAAATTAGTGTAAGTCGCATAAATCCGGCGTTTTTATATATCTGTGAACTATAACATATACGTCCCGGGGCTGCATTTACTTTGGCAAATGAGGGGGTTAAAATTTTTTCAAAAAAGGGGTTAAGTTTTCTGTGGGCGTACCGATATACTATGTGAAAGCAAAAAGGTAACACAATATCAATTGTGTTACCTTTTTTATTTACACATGCAGCTATTAATTCAAAAATGGAACCCCAAATCAGCCTCGGAGTCCCATTCTATTTTTTAATTCAAATTCAATTTCTGTCCCACGCAGATCTTATGTAAATCCTTGATCTGCGGGTTTTTGGCTTTCAGTTCCGCCAATGACATATGGTTGCGTTTGGCAATGGCAGACAGGGTATCTCCTGCTTTCACTGCATAATCGCCACTGCTAAAATATACGGTCTCCTTCGGTTGTGCCGCGGTTACCGTTACCATGTAATCACCGCCCTGCTTTAGAGCAAACATGGACTGACCATTCCTGGTCACGGGGAAGGAGCCACAGTATTCCAGTTGTTTCTTCTCGGCATTATAACGATAAAGATTTGCGTATTTTCCACTGTTTTCTGCTCCGACATTCACATGAATGTTCACAGCTACCGGAAATGCTCCGGTGTCTTTTACAGACAGCTGTTTTGTGGCTTCTGCCTTCTTGGATGCTGCCATGGCTGCCGGGATATTCTGTGCATTGCTGTCCACGGTGAGATCAATGTTCTGTAATGCATTCAGGGCTGTGCCTTTCAGATCCTGTCCGCTGATACTGACCGCCACACCGTTGCCGCTATGAAGTGCCAGTGTCATGTCCGAGCCTTTGATGCTTCCCAGCACTGCGGCAGAGAGTCTGGTCTCTCCGGAGCATACGATATTCATGTTCACGCTGTTAATATTCGGATACTGCGTCACTTCCGCGATCTTTGCCTGTACGTTGGAAGTCACGGTATTCCAGTCTACTGTCTGTACCGGTGCAGATGTATCCTTGTCCGCAGAGCTGCTCTCTGTTTCCGGTGCTGTTGCAGGTGCCGGGGTTGCGGTCGGCTGCGGGGTAACTACAGGCACCGGGGTAACTTCTCCGGTTTTGTTCAGGTACATATCGTCCCATGAGCCCCAGGCTCCGGCAGATGCAGTTGCCCGGATTCCTACCGTTACTTTTGTTCCATCCTTAGTTATCTCGATATTCTGTACCTCCGGATTGCTCCAGTTCTTCCAGCCGTTCAATTCGCCTTCTGCTGTCTGTGTCTTACCATCTACGGAGGCATAGACCTCGTAGCTGTCTGCTGCTAAGTTTCCACCACCCTGAAGATATCCTCCGAACTGATAAATTCCTGCATCCAGCGTAATTGTCTGTGTTACATCATAAGTAAAATCACTGTCATTGTAGAAATGCAGATATCCATTTCCATCTTTGGAGTCCTTGCCATCCATTAGAACTTTAATACCGGTTCCGCTTAATGTCCATGCGTTGTCTCCATCCTCAAACCGGGGATTGATCAGAAGGTTCTGCGGATTCACGGTGATCACGCATTTCGTCTGATAGGTCTCTCCTTCCAGAGATACTGTTCCGTTCACAGTATATTTTCCTGCTGCCTTGGTGTTAACTGTGGCAACATCCTGTGCGTTCCAGGTTACGTTTTCTGCTCCGGAAGTATAATCTGAATAGGTAACTTTTACCGTCTCCGGTAAAGCAAAGCTACTTCCTAATTCTATCTCGATTGCATCTGCATTTTTAACAGTACTGATTTTTTTAGCCGTCTCCGCACCTGTTTTTACATAACTGAATATCTTTAAGGTTTCCAGGGGATGACCGGAGGCATCAAACAATGCCTGATTGTCTATTGCGGATCCGCCGTACCATTTTCCGGCATCCTCGGCATCATATTCTTTCGCATAGGAAGCTGCCCAGCCGGAACCATATTTTTCCCAGGCTGCCTTATTCGTTGCAAGGGTCTGCTCGGCATCTTCTGCTTCCGGATCATACACTTTTACAGGGATCCATGCAGGCTCCCAATAAAACACTCCGATACCTTTGTTCATTTCTGCGACGGTATTGATCACCTCACGCAATTCCTTCGCCTGTCCGTAGATGCTGAAATCATAATCCATGCCTGCATCGTTATTGCCTTCGCGGACGGTGTTTGCATGACCGTCACTGTCCTCTAAGCCGGTCGCCCAGGAGGTCTCCGCTACCATGACCTCTTTTCCGTAATTTTCCGTAATCGCATTTAACTGGTTTTTAAGGTTATCCAGAGTCCCATGCCAGTAAGGATAATAAGAAGAGGCAAATACATCATATTCCACACCTGTTTTGGCTAATTCATCGGCATAGGTCATATAATTCTGTTTCTCAGGATTTGCGAAATGCACTACTGCCTTGATTACTCTGCTCCGCTCCTGCTCCACCTGTTGGATTGCTTCACATCCGGCGCGGAAAATTGCTGTTGTATTGGCGTTCTCCAGACCGTTCTCTCCGGCAATTCCGTTGTTTGTCTCATTACCGACCTGTACCATTCCGACATCGACGCCTGCATCCAGTAAAGTGTTCAGGCTATTCATCGTATAATCTTTTACTGCTGCTGTCTTTTCCGCAATCGTCATGTCTGCCCAGGCTTTCGGTGCCTTCTGCTTGGCAGGATCTGCCCAGAAATCGGAATAGTGGAAATCGATCATGACACGCATTCCTGCATCTGTAGCCAGTTTACCCATGTCCACCGCTTTCTGCAGGTCATTATTGCCACCGCCGTAGCCGTTACCGGATGCATCGTAAGGGTTATTCCATACACGGATACGTACGTAGTTAATACCGCTATCTTTCAGCAGCTTAAAAAATCCGGCATCATCCAATTCATTTCCTTCAAAATCATAATATTTTACACCGCTGTCTTTCAGAGTTCTGTAGGATGAGATATCCACACCGCCGATGAAATCACTCGTCAGTCCATTGACCTTTTCCACATTGATTCCGGCTTGTTCCACAGTAGCGCTTTTTAATTCATCTTTCGCTTTTTTCAGATTCGTGATCTTCTCTTCGATCTCTGTTACGGTGGTGGAAGTATAATCGCCATTCAGTGCCTGCAGGAAGTTTTCGCCTTCTGTCAGGGCTTCCTTCAGATCTTTCCAACTGTCAGCAGTATAATCTGTCTCTTTTAATGCTTTATATTCTGTGATCAGACTCTGTAATTCTTCTGCCTTTGCTGTTTTTTCAGCCTGAATTTCAGCATCACTTGCTTTCGTCACCAGGATGTCATCTATCTTCAGATAGCCGCCTGCTGCAATATCCAGAGAAATGGTAATGGTAAGCTTCGTACCTGCCTCCACGGTTAATGCATCGGTCTCTGCAGGAGTATAAACATCCCAGCCTCCTGCGGTCAGATCCGCCGATACTTTTCTATCTCCGGCTGTAAGGCTGATGGTTCCGGTCACGTTCTCTCCGGCTGTCAGGAAAGATGCTTTATAGTTACCGGCATCGGATGCTGTCACCGTGGTGGTAGCTGTCATGTTCTGTGCTATTGTGGAATAATAATTCCATACTTTGGAGGAGTTAGCATCACACTCTCCGGTTGCTGATTCTGATTTTCCCTTGGTTTCTGTACTCCAATTCTCCGTCCAGTCAAACTTCTTATCTTCAAAGTCCTCAGAATACAGAATATTGTTCTCCGGTGCAGGAGTGACAGAAGCTTCCGGCGTAGCTGTGGGCTCCGGGGATTCGGTTGCTTCCGGTGCCGGAGTCTCTTCTGCTGAATCCGAAGTCTTCTTCGTAAGTGTCAGTGTATCTATGTAAATCCACGCATCTTTTTTACTTGTAATTTGGAATCCGACTTTATAGTTACTGACAGCTTCTGCCACCGTAAATTCATCTGTGAACATGACATATTCTGCCGTCAGTTGTGTCGATTTCTCTGACACATTCCAACTGCCGTCTTTTGTTGCATGGTACAGAGCAATCGTGCCGTCACTTCCACTGCCATCTTTAATGTATCCCGTTACAGTATAGCTTCCTGCTTCCAGCGAACCGATTTCCTGATACATGCAGACAGTTCCATCTGCTTTATTAAAATCAAGCTCCAGTCCACAGTTGCCTGCCTGCTTGGCCCAAATAGAATATTTTACCTGACTTGTGCAATTCCAGGTATCTCCTTCAAAATACCAATTTTGATTCGCCCAAAAATTTGCGGCATCCGTGCTGTCTCCCATTTCGTCATCACCCATATCACCGTCCGTAAACAGATTCGTCTCCTCTGCTTTTACCCGGGTCAACGGTCCGAATTCACTTAAGTTTCCTGCGATAAGAGCCGTCGCACATAAAAATGCCAGACTTCTCTTCCAGTCTCTTTTCTTCATAATGCACCTTCCCTTTCTTCTTTCCGACCGGTGTCCCGCACCGGTCGGAACTGCTATATCCCACTCAGCATCCTCCCTGTCGTGCGCAACTTGTTTGCGCAACCGTTTGCTCAGCTATGTTTGGATTATAACATGTGCATTTTGTATTTTAAATTGACAATAATTCTAATATTTATTAACTATTTTTGTGTATTTTATCCAATTATGCATCCATATTTCATCCGTTTCATCTTCTCTTCCATCTTCTAACGCAAAAAAAGATATGCACAATTTGTTGCGCATATCTCTTTTTGTGTGCTTTCGATTTAGGGATTGCACCGTTTGCAGGGAACATATCCCATATTGATGATCTCTTCTCTGCTGCCGGTGTAGATCTGTTTGTTTTTCTCTTTCATATCATCCACACTGGAGCATGTGGGATAATGGAATTTCATAGTGTTGGTATTCAGCACATAAGTAATTCCCTGGGATTCCTGTGGTGCCGACGATTCCGTTGAGGCCTGCACCGTGGTATCGGTCTCAGGCTGTGGTGCCGGTGTCTCTACCGTGACAGACGCTGCTGTGCTTTGGTAGGTTCCGCTGCTCTCCGCCCAGTTATCACCGGTGGCATAGTCAATACCGATCCCCGGCTGTACATTGTAGGCAAATACACAGAAGCAGATTCCCTCTCCGGCATCTTCCACGGAATAGGCTTCCATGAGGACGCCGTCTGCCAACAGGTTATCCCCGTCAAAAATAGGAGTGACGCGGTACAGAACATGGTTCCATGTATTTTTGACATAATCGCAGACTTTCGTCTCAAAAGGGAGCATCCCCTGCACGTTGAGATATCTGGTTCCTGTGATCAGGTTCTGTGGATTGGCGTTTTCCGCCGCCAGCATGTAGGCGATCAGGTGGCAACGATTGTATAGGTATTTTCCGTCCACGTTATCGTATTTCACCAGATGCCAGCCGGTAGGTTTCACGGCTCCGATCTCCCCTCTCGGTTCTGTCGGCATCAGATCCTGTCCCACGTTGGCATATGCCACGCCACAGCGCCCCAGGCTATCCAGCTCGCTGTATATCTCGAAGGACTGTGTGGTCAGATCCGCTTCTGTGAAATAAGGTTTGTTGCCATTGACTTCTGTATAAGGCGTGCCGGAGTATGCCGGAATCTCCCGGAGGGAAAATGCTGACGTGCCCTCTCCTGTCGGAACATCTGTTGCAGATGTGACCTGCTGCGCTTCTTGTGTATCCGAAGAGTATTCCTGCGGCTGTCCGGATTCGGGTTCCGATATTGCGGTCTCCGATGCCTCCAGCAATTCGGAAGGGATCGTCGCCGGCTGCTCTATCGCATAGGTATTGTCCTGCGGCGTGACGGTGCTTTCCGCACAGCCGGTGAATGTCAATAGCAGTGCCAGCCATAATGACAATTGTATTATCAAACGTTTCTGAGGTCTGTTGTGTTTCATTTTCATAGCTTGTCAATTACTCCCTTGTAAAACTCTTTGGAAATTATACCACTTATACTGAGTTTGGTTGAGGCTACACGAAAAAGAAAAAGTGCCCCAAAAACGGCACTTTTTCTATGGAGTAGACGGGAGTCGAACCCGTGTCCAAAAGCCTATTCCCTGTCCTTCTACGAGTGTAGTTTATTCTTTGACATTCCCTCCGCGCCCCGGGAATAAACACCCTGAGCATTTCAGTAGCTTCATGTTACGCCCATATGCGCAAAGCTTTGCATATGTCGTTTCTCACATGTTTGAAGCCGGGATCCTAAGGTGTGAGTGCCCTAGGGCCGACTGCTGCTATTAGGCAGCGTATGCTAAATTATCGTTAGCGTTTAATTTTAATTTGGCCATTTAACGCATTACCATGCGACTCGCTTCTCCAGCTGCAAAACCCCTGTCGAAACCTTTACTACCCCTTATTCAATTGTCAGACCAAGTATACTTGATGGCACACACACTGTCAAGCACTTGCGGTAAAGCATTGCAGAATCAGAGCCTGCGGATCACAGATTGCGGACCTTGAATTCCTTCTCTGCCTCTCTGCGCTGATCCTTTTTGGCAATGGCTTCTCGCTTGTCATAGAGCTTTTTACCACGTGCCAGTCCGATCTCTACCTTGACCTTACCGTCTTTAAAGTATACCTGCAAAGGGACTAATGTATACCCTTTTTCCTTGATCTTGCCCAACAGCTTGTTGATCTCGTACTTGTGCAGCAACAGCTTTTTCACACGAAGAGGGTCTTTGTTAAAAATATTTCCCTTCTCATAAGGACTTACATGCATTCCGTAGACAAATACTTCTCCGTCTTCAATGCGGACGAAAGCCTCCTTAATACTGCATTTCCCCATACGCATGGACTTTACCTCCGTGCCATGCAGGGCAATGCCGCACTCATAGGTCTCATCGATGAAAAAATCATGATATGCTTTTTTATTGTTCGCGATCAGCTTCTGGGACTCTTTTCCTTTTGCCATGGCTACCTCTTAAAACCTTGTAACTATTCAGAAACCCGTTCATAAAACACTCCTGCGGAGCTTTTTACGGCTCTGAATAGTTACAGTTTACTATATTTTTTACATTTGTCAATGAACTGACATTTTCCTTTGCCCCCGGGTTCATATGAAGTATAGCTTCATTGTGACCGCGGATTTATTTATCCATCAGCCGGAAATTGATGGTACGCATAAAACGGTCGCAGTCTTCCACTTCGATCCGCACCGGCATTCCCAGTTTGAAGCAACGTCCGGTAGCCTCTCCCACCATCTCACACGCTGCCTCATTGTAGTGATAATAGTCGCCCGGGATCGTGGAAATATGGATCAGCCCTTCCACGGTATTGGGCAGTTCCACATACAGCCCCCACCCGGTGACACCGGAGATCACACCCTCGTATTCCTCTCCGATGTGCTGCTCCATATATTCTACCTTCTTCAGCTTATCCGTCTCCCGCTCTGCCTCATCGGCACGGCGCTCCATCTCGGAAGAATGCTTAGCCACCTCCGGAAGAATATCCTGGTAGTGCTCCACTCTCTCTGCCTTCAGGCGTCCCCTCAGTTGTTCCTTGATAATACGATGGATCTGCAGATCCGGATAGCGGCGGATCGGCGAAGTAAAATGACAGTAATACTGACATGCCAGTCCAAAATGTCCGGTACATTCCGTGCTGTATTTCGCCTGCTTCATGCTCCGCAGGGTCAGTCTGGCGATCATAGGCTCTTCGGGAGTTCCCTCGATCTTCTGTAACAGCTTCTGGATCTCCTTGGGATGGATCTCCTCCGTGGAGACCTTGCTGTTCCTGCGCCCCAGCGCCTTCATGTAATACCCGTAATTGCTGATGAACGTGGACAGCTTCTGGATCCGCTCCGGATCCGGCACATCATGGACGCGGTAGACGAATGGCAGCTCCTGCCAGTAAAAATGCTGCGCCACTGTCTCATTTGCTGCAAGCATGAAATCCTCGATCAGCATAGTAGCCACGTTCCGCTCGTAAGGTTTTATATCCAGCGGATGTCCTTCCTTATCCAACAGGATCTTGCACTCCGGGAAATCGAAATTAATAGATCCCCTCTTCTGTCTCTTCTTCCGCAGTTTGTCCGCGAGTTCAGCCATTTGTTGGAACATGGGGAGCAATTCCCTGTACTGGGAATAGCCTGTTACGGTTCCTGTGCCTTCCCCGGCGGTTCCATCCGGCACACCGGCGTTATTCTCCACACACTCCGGCACCTCCAGCAGCTTTTTCACCACGGTATAAGACATCCGTTTCTTGACCCGGATCACAGATTCGCAGATCTCATAGTCCACGATCTCGCCTTCTTCATCCACCTTCATCAGGCAGCTTAATGCCAGCCGGTCCACGCCTTCGTTCAGGGAACAGATACCGTTACTCAGTGCATGGGGCAGCATGGGGATCACGCGGTCTACCAGATAGACGCTGGTGCCGCGCTTTAATGCTTCTCTGTCCAGTGCGGAATTCTCCTGCACGTAGTTCGTCACGTCTGCAATGTGTACTCCTAAGTGGTAATACGTCCCGTCAAAGGATACACTGACAGCGTCATCGAGATCCTTGGCATCCTCTCCGTCAATGGTCACCATGGTCACATCCCGCAGATCCCTGCGGCCGGCACAGTCTGCCCCGGATACCTCCTGGGATACCCTCTCCACCTGGTTCATGAGCTTCTCGCCGAATTCCACCGGCAGGTCAAAGCCACGTACGATAGACATGATGTCTACACCGGGATCGTTGATATGTCCCAGGATCTCCACGACTTTACCCTCAGGGCTCTTCGTATTCGTGCCGTATCCGGTGATCTCCACCACGACCTTATGTCCGGTCATGGCCCCCTTCGACCACTCCTTCGGCACGAAAATATCCTGTGCTATCTTCGTGTTATCCGGAATAACAAAGCCGAAATTACTCTTGGACTGCTCATAGGTTCCCACCACCTGGGTCATTCCCCTGGCAATGATACGGATGACCTGCGCTTCCTGGCGTTTGCCGGTCTTCGCAGGCAGAAGTGCCACTTCCACGGTATCCTTATGGAATGCTCCTCCCTGCTTGTCCTCCGGAATGAACAAATCCTCGTCCCTTCCTTCCACTTCCACAAATCCAAAGCCTTTGGCATTGCTGATAAAAGTTCCTGTCAGAACCTTACCGTTGGACTTCATATATTTCCCCTTAACGGTCAGGGTAATCTTTCCTTCCGCTAAAAGTTCCCGCAAGATCTCACGAAACTCTTCCCGGTCTTCTTTTGCGACCTGAAGAAACATTGCCAGTTCCTTTTCCTTCATCGGAACGTAAAAATCATCCTTCACCAGATCACAGATTACTTTTTTTCTCTTCTCTCTGATTTCGTTATTACTCATGTAACCTCTCTCAATAAATATCTACAAAACAAAACACCCTTGTATGCCATGCACACAAGAGTGTCATCCTTCGTAATGATTAAAATACGTTCAGATTCAGTACGACTGCAAGTAACATGAAGAATACTGCAAGGATCTTCGTGATCTTCACCAGCATACCTTCCATGGAACGTCCTTTATTTCTGCCCCAGTAGGTCTCAGCCGCGCCGCTGATGGAACCCAGTCCTGCGGATTTACCTTCCTGCATCAATACTAACACTGTCAGTGCTACACATACCAATATAAAAATTATGTTGATTACTACTCTTAATGCTTCCATTTCACACCTCCTAATGTCAAGCAGATTTTATATTACCATATATTGTACACAATTGCAACAACATTTTACAAGACAACACCGAAAGGCAGCGCGAAAAAAGACCCCCGGGAAATCTTTACGATCTCACGGAGGCCTTTTTTTATTCTGAATGATCAGATCCGCAGATTACTCTGCGATGTCACCATACATGAAGTACCAGTAACCATAAGCGGAATGCCAGATACCGGTGATCTTCTCGCTCTGCAGCCAGAAGTCATTGTAGTAAGCAACAGGGATGCAGCCTACCTGCTCCATCAGAACATCCTCAGCCTCATGAAGAGCTGCGGAACGCTCAGCGGTATCCATGGTGGAAGCTGCCTTCTTCATAGCTGCATCGAAGTCAGCGTTGGAGAACTTACCATCGTTGTTACCGTTACCAGTGCAGAACAGATCTAACATATTGGAAGGATCGCTGTAGTCTCCTACCCATCCGTTACGTGCTACCATGTACTCACCGTTACGACGCATCGGAGTGAAGCTGGACCACTCAACGATATTTACTTCTACGTTAATACCAAGCTCGCCCCAAGCCTGCTGTAAGTACTCAGCAACAACCTTGTGGTAACCTGCATCATTGGTAGTATAGGTGATGGTAGGAAGTCCTTCACCGTTAGGGTAGCCGGCATCAGCTAAGAGCTGCTTAGCTTCCTCAAGGTTAGCATCGAAATCATCGGAGATATAGCTCTGACCACCGTTAGCATTTGCATTGAAGGAGCTGCCGTCGGTATCTACCCAGCCCTCACCTACGATGTTGTATGCGGGAGAGTAGGTTCCCTGCATCAGGGTATTTGCTACATAATCACGATCAATTGCAAGGCTCAGAGCCTTACGAACGTTAACGTTCTCGAATGCAGGATCTTCCAGGTTCAGAGACAGATAGTAAGTTCCTAAGATAGGATCTACATGGAACTCGGGGTTACCCTGTAAGCTGGGGATCTCCTGGGTAGGTACACTCTTGATGAACAGTACATCGCCGGACTGGAATGCAGTATAAGCTGCGTTGGAATCCTCCATCAGTACGAACTTGATGCTGCCAAGCTTGATAGCATCTGCGTTCCAGTAGTACGGGTTCTTGGACATAATGATGTGAGAACCGGGTACCCACTCGGTAATGTAGAAAGGTCCGTTGGAGATATAGGTCTCAGCTGCGGTAGCCCATGCATCGCCGTTAGCCTCTACGGTTGCCTGCTGAACAGGGCTCAGGGTAGCGAATGCTGCCAGAGACTCAAAGTAAGGGCAGGGATTGGAAAGCTCTACAACGAAGGTCTTAGCATCGGGAGCAGATACTGCCAGAGCATCCAGATCACCTGCCTGTGCCTCGTCAAAGCCCTTAACCATACCCAGAACAGTCTCAGCATAAGGAGCTGCTACTACGGGATCGCATACACGCTTCCAGCTGTATACGAAATCGTCTGCGGTCAGATCACTGCCGTCAGACCACTTTAATCCATCACGAAGATGGAAGGTCCAGGTAAGACCATCTTCCGATACTTCCCAGGTCTCAGCCTGTCCGGGAGCGATCTTACCATCCTGGTCTACGGTCAGAAGACACTCAAAAGAGTGAAGCAGCATATTACCGCCATCTACTGCACTGTTCAGTGCGGGATCGATGGTCTCGGGATCGGGACCGATCTGAACGGTAAGCTGTTTGCCTTCGGTACTAACTTCGGTTGCTGCTGCATCGGTCTTGGTGCTGTCAGAAGCACTGCCGGTTGCAGAAGAACCATTGTCGCTGTTGCCGCATGCTGCCAGAGAACCTACCAGCATTGCTGCGGTGAGCAGCATAGCTAACTTCTTTTTCATAAAGTTATCCTCCTCTTTCTTTTCATACAAAAGCACTATGCTTTGTATAGTTTTATATTAAACAGCTAAATTGCTCAGCTGTCAATACCTAATTTCAGGCATTGATCTTCTCCACATGGTGGCATGCCACGTAGTGACCCTTTTCCACTTCTCTCCATTCGGGTTCCTTCTGTGCACAGCACTCATCCGCATAAGGACATCTGGTGCGGAAACGGCATCCGGTAGGCGGATTTAAGGGGCTGGGTACATCTCCCTGCAGAACAATACGCTTGCTTGCTCTTGCCTTGATGGGATCTGCAATGGGGATTGCAGAGATCAGGCTCTTGGTATAAGGATGCAGGCTTCGTGCTACCAGCTCATAGCTGTCTGCCAGTTCTACCATTTTGCCCAGGTACATAACACCGATACGGTCGGAGATATGTTTTACGACAGAGAGGTCATGTGCGATGAACAGATAGGTCAGTCCCATCTGCTCCTGCAGCTCCTCGAACATATTCACCACCTGTGCCTGGATCGATACATCCAGTGCGGAGATCGGCTCATCGCAGACGATGAACTGCGGGTTCACTGCCAGTGCTCTCGCAATGCCGACACGCTGACGCTGTCCACCAGAGAATTCATGAGGATATCTGTTCGCATGCTCAGAGTTCAGTCCGACCTTCTCCAGCATGGAGATGATCATATCATGACGTTCCTTCTTATTAGCAGCCAGCTTATGAATGTCGATGGCTTCCCCTACGATATCTCCTACGGTCATTCTGGGATCCAGACTTGCATAAGGATCCTGGAATACCATCTGCATCTTCTGACGGTAAGGCAGCATATCTACCTTTACTTTATTTTCAACGTCCAGGATCACATTGCCGTCAAATGTGATCTTGCCGCCGGTGGGCTCATATAATCGTAAGATAGAACGTCCGGTGGTGGTCTTACCACAGCCGCTCTCTCCTACCAGTCCGAGAGTCTCACCTTTATTTACAAAAAAGCTGACATCATCCACGGCCTTCACGAACTTACGGTTTTTACCCATGCCGCCTGCGGGGAAGTATTGCTTCAAATGTTCAACCTGAAGTAACTTATCACTCATTGGTATTTCCTCCCTCCATCTCGGCTTTCTGATTCATAAAGCAGTGTGCATAATGTGTCTCGCTGAAATCCGTCTTGGGAGGATTCTCTCTCAGGCAGATCTTCATGCAGTTCTTACAGCGGGGTGCGAATTCACATCCCTCGGGAGGATTCAGAAGATCCACCGGGTTACCCTCGATGGGGATCAGCTTCTCATGCTTGGTGCTGTCCAGACGGGGGATACTCTCCAGAAGACCCTTGGTATATTCATGCTTCGGATTGTAGAAGATCTCGTCACAGGTACCGGTCTCCACGATACGGCCGGCATACATGACTGCAATACGGTCACACATGCTCGCCACGATACCCAGGTCATGGGTGATCATGATGATCGCCATTCCCAGCTTGTCCTTCAGTTCCATCATCAGCTCCAGGATCTGCGCCTGAATAGTAACATCCAATGCGGTAGTAGGCTCATCGGCGATCAGAAGCTTCGGTTCACATGCCAGCGCAATTGCGATCATGACACGCTGTCTCATACCACCGGACAGCTCGTGGGGATACTGCTTCATACGCTTCTCCGGTTCATTGATACCTACCAGAGACAAAAGCTCCACTGCTCTTGCATATGCCTTTTTCTTGTCCGCATCGGTATGCAGACGGATTACTTCCATGATCTGATTACCAATGGTATATACGGGATTTAAGCTGGTCAGAGGATCCTGGAAAATAATGGAGACCTCTTTACCACGCATTTTGGAAAAATCTTTTTCGTTCATTTTCTCCACTTCATGTCCATTGAAGTGAAGCTCTCCGCCGATCAGCTTACCGGGATAAGCGGTCAGTCCCATCAGACTGTATGCGGTTACGGATTTACCGGAACCACTCTCTCCTACGATGCCCAGTACTTCTCCTTCCTTCAGGTGAATGGAGACATCGTTCAGTGCCTTTACTTCTCCGGCAGGAGTAAAGAAAGAGAGACGTTCATGCTGTATATCTACCAGATAATTGTTATCCATCTTCACTACTCCTTCCATTAATTCTTAAGCTTCGGGTCAAATGCGTCACGAAGTCCGTCACCAAACAGGTTAAAGCTTAAGATGATCAGACTGATCAGCAGACAGGGTGCAAACAGCAGGTAAGGGAATGTGATCATTCCGTTAATGGCATCACTTGCAAGGCTTCCCAGGGAAGGCAGGGGAACTGCCACACCCATACCTAAGAAGCTTAAATAACTCTCGGTAAAAATAGAGGACGGGATCTGCAGTGTGGTGGTAACGATCAGCGTACCGATACAGTTGGTCAGCAGATGCTTTTTAATAATACGGCCATCCTTGGCTCCCAGAGCCTTTGCTGCCATAACATAATCATTTTCCTTCAGGGTCAGGATCTGGCTTCGTACCATACGTGCCATTCCTACCCAGTACAGCAATGCGAATACGATGAAGATACTGATCAGGTTAGATCCTACGATCTGCATCCATCCGAATCCGGGAAGCTGTGCCAGCTTCGCCAGCGGGTCCTTTAACGCAAAGGACAGCAGCACGATCAGCAGGAAATCCGGTATCGTATAGATAATATCCACAATACGCATGATGATCAGATCCACCCATCCACCGAAGAAGGCAGAGATGGAACCGATCAGGGAACCGATCACAAAAATGATGGCAGTAGCGATCAGACCAACCAGCAGGGAGATACGGCTTCCCATCATAACACGGATGGCATAATCACGGCCCATTTTATCGGTACCGAGCACATGGGGGAATATCTTCTCTCCTGCATCCATACGCTCTATCTCTTTCTCGGAATACTGCATGGGATGCAGATTCTCGCTTCCTTTGATCTGTGTCTTGTAATCATAGGGATAAAATGCAGGCACGATAAAGGAAAAGATCATAACTACAATAATAACGAAGAGGCTGACCATAGCAACCTTATTCTTACGAAGTCTGCGGAAGCCATCCTGCCAGAAGCCCACGCTCTCACGCATGATGACCTGGCTCTGCTTCTCTTCTTCGTTCGCCGGCATAAAATCTTCCGGTTTATATTTTACATGAAAGCTCATAGCATTCGGTTCTTTCATCGGTATCTTCCTTCCTGTTAATCTTACTTCAACTTGATCCTGGGGTCGACGATCTTATATACGATATCCACCAGCACATTCATGATAACCATCAGTGTCGCGAGGAAAATGGTGGTGCCCATGATCATGGTGTAGTCACGGTTAATGATCGAGCTAACGAATTCATTGCCCAGACCGGGGATTGTGAAAATCTTCTCTACTACGAAGCTTCCTGTCATAGTATAAGCCATCATAGGACCTACATAGGTGATAACGGGGAGCAGTGCATTTCTCAGTGCATGCTTGAACAGACGGAAGAAAGGCTTTACTCCCTTCGCCGTAGCGGTTCTCATATAATCCTGTCCCAGAACATCCAGCATGGAAGAACGCATCAGTCTCATAATATAAGCAGTGGGATACAATGCCAGTGCGATCACGGGCATCACATAATGCTTCCAGGTGCCGATTCCGTAGGTGGGCAGTATCTTTACCTTACTTCCCAGGAAATACAGAAGCAGAGTACATATAACAAAGCTTGGTACCGCAATACCACAGGTGGAGATCACGGAGATCACACTGTCCAATGCCTTGCCGCGATGGGTGGCTGCCAGACATCCCAAAGGGATACCTACCAACAGCGCTACGATAACGGAAAGTCCACCTACTCTTGCAGATACAGGGAACTTGGATACTATAATAGAAGTAACGGTTCTTCCTCTCTGCTTCAGACTCTCTCCGAAATCACCGTGCAGAGCATCTTTCATATACGTCAGATACTGCTGGGACAAAGGCTTGTCCAGTCCATATTTTGCCTCCAGGGCTGCCTGTGCAGCGGGGCTTACTGCCTTCTCCGAGAGGAACGGACCACCGGGAACCATGTTCATCAGGAAAAAGGTGAGTGTTGCTACTGTAAAAATCGTGATCAGTGCCAGACCGATACGTTTTGCAATATATTTAAGCATCTCTTCAACTCCTTGCTTTTCTTTTGCCTACGGACATTAATAAAATACATTTTTCGCATTTGTATGCAAGTATACACGTACGTAAAATGTACTTTACTTTTCCGACAACGACTTTTGTTATATTACAACACTTTTCTAAGGCTGTCAACTGAAATACACATGAAGTATCTGCCACTTCCCGTGCTTTCTCTTCTTCTGCTTCGTCTCTTAAATGTACGTGTATCGCGCACATATGTCTGCATATTTATGAGAATCTTTTTCAAAATAAATAGCCTATAATTTTTATCTTCTGCATATAGTGCATATTTCCTATTGTTTTATGTATATTTACAC
>ERZ1026894.660-NODE-660-length-24062-cov-20.306786_pt1 | contig 24062 bp, 27 predicted proteins | sample MGYA00380177_ERZ1026894 | MGnify/ENA primary metagenome ERZ1026894 (study PRJEB33269, sample SAMEA4719813) | human gut metagenome | biome: human-associated habitat; feature: organic feature; material: feces | place: Cameroon | collected 2013-10 ... | reverse complement strand
GACTAAATTAGATTTTATTGACCAAAAATTGACCAAATTTTGGTATTTTAAATGTGAGTACAAAATAGAATTTACTAAAAAAAGTAATAGATTCTGCTGTGTATTTACTGTTTATTATAAAATGGCAACATTTCTGTTTGGGCTAGCCCAAACAGTATAACTAACGAGTTCTAGTCTATCAATGAACTTGTTGTCTTATAACCCTTACTAAACTTAATGACATTGGGTTTGGTCTATCCTACCTATTTATCAAAAGTTAGGGGTGTTAAACTGTATTCTCTAATCGAATCTTGCCACCTTTGGGTAGTATTGTATAATGTAGATCAACGATTTTGTTGTTTAAAGTTACCCTTGAAACAACGAGATTTTCTAGACATCAGATTCTTCTTACTTAGTATAGAACACTCTATAAATTCTGTCTAGTTTAATGTAATATTCATTTTACTCGTTACTCGGAAATTGTATCAAAAAAAGTAAGCATTTCTCCTGTCTCTCAAAGCGGTAAAGAATCCCTTCGTGCTCCAATAAGCTTTTAACTACAAAGAGTCCTAGACCAGAGCCCTGTGCCCTTTTATTGCTAGTATTCAAGAAGGATTGGGTAAATTTTTCTTGTTCCTCTGGATTACAGCTGTTTTCAATGGAAATCCAACCCTCCTTCTCAGCGATCCTCACGTAACCACCTTGAGTAGAATGCTTGATGGCATTGCTAAGAATATTAGACAGGATAAGTTTGAGAACAGAGGGGTTGAGGTAAGCCTGCTGGTTCGTCAGTTGATTTTGCACCAAAAGCTTCCGCTCTTTGGCAAGTAGGCTGTAGTCCTGTATTAGCTCTTTTGTTATAGCTAGCAAAGAAACCTCTTCTTTTTCGTCTCGTAGCTCCTGAACGGAAGAAAGGGTTAAGATTTGCAAGACATTATGGCTGAGTTCATCAACTATTTCTGAAGCCACAGCTAGGTAGCGATCTCGGTCTTTATAGCGTCCTATATTCTCTTGCATATTTTCAATGAGGATTTTCAGACTGGTGAGGGGTGTTTTTAGTTCATGTGAGGCCCCACGCAAAAACTCCACCTTCATGTGTTCAAGCTGGAGAACAGCCGCATTTTTCTCGTGCAAATCTGCAATAACCATCAAGAGATGCTGGTAGAGACTATTGATTTGTTCCTTTAAATCGCCAATCTCATCTTTAGAATCCACACGCAGACGAACCTCGGCATCTAAGTCCATCATGCGGCGAGTCACCCACTTGATTTCTAAAATCGGTGCGACAATGGTGCGAGCATAGATGTAGGCGATGAGCAGTGAAATCAGAAAAGAAGCCAGCAAAGTGTACGGAAGAAACTGAAGACTAATCTGCTCTGCCTCCTTTTGCAAATCCATAGAAGCTAGAAACTGGAGAGTCATGCTTTGACCGTCCTGAGTCGTTACCTCTCGCTCCTCGATGACCACAGAGGTCGTCTGACGGTCAGGGTCCAAGGGAACAGCGCCTGCGATCTCTATCCCGTCCTCTGTCGCCTCCCCCTTGACTGAAATCAAGATGTCACTGGTCTCGGAGTAAACAGCCAGCACCCGCTCAATCGTCCTCTTATCCTGTCCTTCAAGTGACTGGGCAATCTTAGTTGCCTTTTTGACAATGACTTCCCGCCTGTTACCCTGATAGGTGATGGGAAAGAGAAAATATATGGCCGAGTGGAGGCAAATGACCAGAATACTAAAAATGGAGAAAGTGTAGATAAAAATCTTTTTAAATAAACTGAGTCGCTTCATTTTCTCTCCAATTTATAGCCAACATTTCTAACGGTATGGATACAATCTAGGTGCAACTTTTTGCGCAAACCCTTGATGTAGACATCAATCACTCGTTCAAAAGGAACCTCATCTGTTGCCTTCCACACTGCATCAATAATCTGTGTTCGTGTCAAGACACGTCCTTCATTTTTGACCAAATAATCTAGAATTTCTAATTCTTTGGCATTAATAGCCATTTCTTCTCCTGCTAGACTTGCACTGTAACTCTCAAAGTCCACTCGCGTATCCTTGTAAATAAAGACTCGTCCCTTATCATAATAGCGCTTAAAAATCGCATCCACTCTCACTTTTAAAAGAGATAGAGAAAAGGGTTTCTCCAGATAACCATCCGCTAAGGAAGCAAAAGCACTCATCTTGTATTCTTCGTCCTGAAAAGCTGTCAACATCAGAACAGGAACCTGACTGGTTTTACGAATCTCAACTAAGACTTCTAAGCCACTGAGCTTAGGCATTTGAATATCCAGTAATACCAGAGCAATTTCATAACTAGAAAATTGCTCCAAGGCCTCCTGACCATCTGCTGCCTGAATAGTTTCATAGCCACAGTCTGTCAAATAATCACTAATCCCCTCACGGATCATATCTTCATCTTCTACAATTAAAATCTTCATAGAAAAATATTTCTCATTCCTTTAAATTTCTTTTCAATCATCTCCATTCTAAAGACAAGTGCAGTTATGGAGAGTAGATACATAAAAATGCTACCTATATTATACCCCTTATACCCTATTTAGGGGAGAATAGGTAGCAAGTTTTTTTATTCAATATCGAGCAAGAGTTCTTTTGGTTGTTTTCTGAGGAGATTGATTGAAGCAAGTGTCATCACTAACACAACTAAAACTAAGATAAGAATAAAGATGATGATAAAGTCTGATGTCTGAATAGAAATGTCTAGGCTTGATAGAGTTTTACTAAATCCATCTACTTCTGCACCACCACCAAGGTTAGAAGCTTGAGCTGCCTTGCTGGCTTGTTTGGCAACTCCAGAAGTCACATTGGCAAGAGCCGTGTTTCCAATAGCACGAGCTGTATAGTTGGCTAGGAAATAAGCAGAAACAAGAGCTGGGATTGCAATCAAGATAGATTCGGTAATAAATTGACCCAAGATACTTGCTTGCTTGAGACCAATAGAGAGGAGAATTCCCACTTCTTTGCGTCTAGCATTAATCCAGAGACTAAGAAGAAGGGCTAATAGGAGAACAGAGAAGCTCAAGCTACCCCAGAAGAGGAGATTGGCCATCTTGTACATACCTGAGATAGACTGCTCAAGAGCTGGATAGTTAGAGGAGCTCTTAACGAGGGTATAGTTCTTCCAGTTGATACCACTGATACCATTCAACTCCTTCATGACATCATCCAAGTTCTTGTCCGCGGTTACAAAGAAAGTTGCATCCTCATAAATAGCAGTTTCTTCTGTGTAGCCGTATAGTTTAGCAGCTGTATGGATGTCTGTAATAGCTGTATTTTCGTAGAGCTCTTGTGAGTAGGTAACTGCGGACTTATTGTGACCATCAAAGAGACCTTTGATTGTTACTTCAACCGTTTCTTTAGCGCCCTTTTCATTATCGGCGTCATAAATATTGGAGTCAAGTTTGACCTTATCCCCTACTTTCCAACCATGTTTTGCTGCTAAATCCTTATGCATAAGGATTTGGTCCTTGTCATCATTGCTTAAGTGCTCTCCTTCAACCAATTTATAAGAACCTGAGACGAACTTATCTTCTTTTGATGAATCATTGACACCTGTCAGCATCAAACTACTTCCAAAATGTTTAGCACGATCAGCAGTTAGATTTTTCTTAGTCTCTGGCGTTTCGATGAGGTCATATCCAGTCAAATCCCCGATAGCATTGATTCGCTTCACATAAGATTCAATAGCCTTGTTTTCAGTGATTTTTTTGATGTCTTCACCCTTAATATTTCCTGCACCACGTGGCGTTCCTTGATTAACGCGACGGTTAATTTGCATGGAAAAACTATTGGTGATATTTTTAAAAGTCTCCTGAGAAGCCTTGGCCGTAGCTCCCTTGATCGACAAACCGACTAGACTCAAGCTCGCCATGAGGAGAATGATAAGGAAGATAACAATAGATTTGAAAAACTTCCTTGTGACATAGGCAAATGCGTTGTGTAACATAGGTTCCCTTTCTAGATTTGATTCGATTTTATAGTTCTATCAAAACAAGTTCATATTATTTGCTAGTATTGCGAGCTTCAGTAAGCTTTTTATCCTTCAATTCAAGTGTAATATCTGACGCTTGTGCCACTTCTTTACTGTGGGTTACGACGATAACACATTTACCTGTTTTTTGGGCAAGTGATTTGAGAAGGTCGATAATATCTCCAGCAGTCTTAGGATCCAGATTTCCTGTTGGCTCATCAGCTAGAATAACTGGAGCTTCTGAAACAAGACTGCGAGCGATGGCTACACGTTGTTGTTGTCCACCTGATAACTGGAGAACATTCCGCTTGATCTGGCTTTCATCTAAACCAAGCTCAAGAAGTATATCCTTGCTTGTCTTTTTGTTGACCAAGCGGATATTTTCCAGCGGAGAAAGATAATCTATCAAGTTATAATTTTGAAAGACTAGGGAAATATGATGCATACGATGGTAAGAATATCCCTTGTTACGAATATCCTCTCCTTGGAAAAGGATAGTTCCTTCGACAGGGCTATCTAAGCCAGCAAGAAGGGACAATAGAGTGGATTTCCCTGCTCCAGACTCCCCAATGATGCTATAAAATTTTCCGGGTTCAAAATTATACTTGATCTGATATAAAACTGCTTCAGCAGTGTTCTTATAACGGTAGGTAACATCTTGTAATTCTAATAAAGTCATGATTTCTCCTTCTTAACTAATAGACGATAAAATTTCCTTCGGTGTTTTTCTAAATAAAAAGATAAAACAGAGAGTGACAGACAAGCAACTAATTAGTAGCAAAAATACATAGGATTCTGCAAATGATAGGATACTACTGGATAAGCCACTTGCTTTGGCTAGGGTGTCTTGAAGAGCTGCCTGATCTCCACTTGCGAGTAGAGTTCGAAGCAGGTAGGACGTAATGGCATTTCCTGCAATAAAGGATGGAAGCAGAGCTACAACTGATACCAAAACCACCTCTAAACAGAACTGTAGGAAAATCGAACTTTTCCCTTTTCCAAGTGCCAATAGGATTCCGACCTCATAAACCCGCTCTCTCAACCAGAGAGATAAGACCAAAATCAAAGCTCCTGCTCCTGCTATCATAATCCCGTAGAGGAAGATGGCCAGGAAGGTTTGGAAGGTCGCAACTGAGTCTTTAATTTGCTCAAACGCCTTGTTTTCCTTCTCTACTTGGTAGCCTTGATTTTCCAGAGACAAGTTTTCCACTTGCTTCAAGAGGCCATCCATTTCCTTGGGATTTTCTAGGTAGAAACGAGCTGCGCTGACTTGAGGTTCGCTATTTCCCAAGAGACTTTGACTGCTTTCATAGTCGATAAAGACATTATTTTCACTAAAGTCAGAGGACATGCCCGTAAATTTCTCTTGCTTTTTACCAGAAAAAATTCCGACAATCTCAAACTCAACAGTTTGTCCTTTTCCTGATTCAGACTGACCTGCATCTAAGCGAATCTTGTCATTGAGAGAGACCATTTTTCTTGGCTAATTCTTCGTGAATCAAGATTTTTTTTGAATCCCCTTTTTGAAGGTGGCGTCCTTCTTTTAGGTTAAAGACCGAACTTGTAAAGGTTACATCCCTGGAAGAATCCTCTAACGCAGTTAAGCCGACCAAGTTCTTGTCCACAGCTGACAAATCATTACGTTCTACGCTCTGCTCACCACTCACTGCTTCCTTGTCTTTTAGTTTTGCGATTGTTTCTAATTCTGGTGAAACTTTTTCAAGCCCCTTAATCTTTCTCACAGCCTCTAGGTCTGACAACTTGAAAGTTTGACCATTCTCTATCTTCTTAATGGAAAAAGATGTATTGAGCGATTTGTAAAGATTGTTTTCTACTGTTTTGTTGGACTTCATCAGAGTCAAACAGGCTGAAATTCCGGCCAAAAGGACGAATAAAATCAGAAATAAAATAAAACTTCTCAGTCGTTTTCTGCTGACATAAGCCCAAGCTCTTTGGATTGGATTCATCTAATACCTCCATCATTAATGACTTCACCTAGTTTTCTACTCACCTAGACGTTGATTTGTCTTAACCGATCCTAAGTTCTACATCTACTAAACTAACTATAAGTCTATTATAAAAGGCAATTATGAAGTGTTTATGAAATCTACAAAAAAGTTCTAAGTGAAAATAATATTGCTTATTATAGACGTCCGTCAACAAAAATATATCCATTAACTCGTGGTACTAGTCGATTTCAAAGTATTTCAATTATAGGGAATTCAGGGTACGCCAAGATAAAGAGTTATATATAGGTTCTTATAAAAATAAGAATATTATCATAGAAGATTAATCATTATAAGTATTATTCATCCACACTATGTAAACTTTTTTGGGGGAATAGTTATAAAATAGGTTGGACAAAAACTAGCTTTAAAATAAAACCACACAACGATTTCAGTCTTGAAAACAATCAAGATGATAAAATCACTGTGTGGTTTTTGAGTGTTTAACGTTCTTAAGGCTAGATTCTTAGCCAATTTTGTTAGATTCATACTCATGAAGAGAAATCTAATCTCTGTTTGAACGGCTTGCCTCCTTTGATCACTTTGGGGGCTTCAGAAATAGCTTTTTTCAACTTTCGCCAAGGACTGCTCTGTGTCTTCTAAAAGGTGTACTAATCCTTCACTAGTTTCGCATTCTTCTTTGGAGAGAGCTAAATCTCCCCCTTCTTGAACAAGGGTGTCATAAAGTTCAGCGGTTTTATCATTCAATGCTTCTTCGTACTTATTAATTGCCTTTTTCCAAGTAAACGAGTAGAGATTGGCATCAGCTTCTAACTTGGTGCCGTCGATAAAGAGAGCTTCGTCTTCAATGATGCCATTCTCAATTTATGGGAATATCGTCAGCAAGATTGAGCTCCAAACTCAACTGATTGGTGTTATACTCTTTATACATCGTCATGGCTTTCTAGTTGTTTTTTTATGATATAAACCATGACATAGGAAAACGAGTAGCTCCAACTGCGGAAATACTCGTTTTTTTGTATGCTGAAGCTAGTTTTTGCCCAGCCTCTAAAATAAAACACAGTTCTCAAGAGCTGTATTTTAACATCTAATTAAATAAATCCGAATGACTACCAGTATCAACTAAAACTAGTATTAATTCATTATCAATAATTTGATATACCAATAACCAATCAGGTTCAATATGAAGTTCTCTTACACCAATAGTTCCTCTATAACGTCCTTGTAAAACATGATCTCTATTTTTTTCAGGAATAGTATGCTTAGATTGCAACAAACTAACAATATCAAAAAGTTTATTTAAATCTTTACCCTGCCGAGTCATCTTTTTTAATGACCTTTTAAATTGCTTGGTATACTTAATCGTTAACATAGTCTAGCATATCCTTTTTAAAGTCTTCAAAACTATCACTAGTTTCTAAATCACCACTACGTAATTCTTCCATAGCAATATCAAGCGAACTTTTAACTCTAGGAATGAAAGGCAAAGCTTGGTCATCAATAACTCGTTTAATGAACATATTTACAGCAGCGCTAGTAGTTAATCCCATGTGAGCAAAGATAGCATCTGCCAAAGCTTTGTCTTCAGAATCAATTTTAATATTAATATTACTTTTCGGTCTCACTTTTGTAGGCATTGTATCTTCCTCCTTTATACGTAGCTATTATACTATATTTAAAATACATATGCAAGAAGATTACTTCGTTTTTAAATAAATTTTATTGCTTTTTATTACGCAGAAATTAGAATTAAAACTCTCTCTTTCTTGTTGGCTTGATGATAGCCAATCTTATAAATTGACTCCTCGAAATCTGAAATGGTAAAAATGAAGTAAAAGTTGAGACTGAGTTTGAGTCGGTGACGACTCATTCAAAGAGTTCTCCTCGTGAGTACTAGGTAGAGGTGCTGCCTCCTGACTTTTCTCAGGTAAATCCCCGATTGGGTTCTCAACTTTTATTCTATATGTTGTGATAATTAATGATTAAAAGCCTTAGCACAGTGCTAGGGCTTTTGGGTTGTTATTTGAAAATTTCATATAATCACTTCTTGAGGGGAATAAATGAGTTATAACAACTTCGTCTTTCAGGTCAACGATGAAATTGTTATCTCTAATAGTGTTTGTAAAATAATATAAAAAAGAGGAGAAAGCTCCTCTTTCCTATTCTATTGACTAATGAAGCGAAGCCATGCTTCGTCTTCTGCTAGAATGGCTGCTGTTGTGTAAGAGCCACGATATTCATTCCAGACATGGTCTGAATTGTCCTCGCTACTTGTTTCTTCCTCTGTGCTTGCTGGTTCATCATAGACTGTCAAACCATATTGCTCAATTAAAGCATTTAATTTATCAGCGTAAGATGTGTCTGTGGCATACAAACCAGTCAAGGCTGCCGTGGCGTTCTGGTAAGATGTTGTATTAGACTTCCACGTTCCAGAATACAAATCCCAACTAAGCAAATTAGCGTAATCATTCAACGAATCGCTTAAACTATCATATGACCTGAATGCTTGGTCAACTTCGTAAGTATTGCCATTTCCGTCATCTTCCCAAGTTAGCATGGTCACAGAATTGCCATTGTAACTCCCCTTGATACCAAAGAAATTATAATAAGGAGACTGGCTGAGCGCAGACTGCCCACTACTTGATTCTAAGACAGCTTGTGCAATCATCACAGAAGCGTAGAGGTTACGCTCTTGCCCAATTTGCCGTGCTGTTTCGCCAATGCTTGCAATAAAATCAGCTGTCGCTGTATCTGATGTTTCCGAAGATTCTGCGACAACCGCTTTTGTAGAATGTTGAAAACAAAGGTTAACGCCCAAGGTAATACAAGTAACCAAAGTTGCGCAGGTTAAAAAGAACTTTGTAATACGCTTTTCTTTCACGGTGCCTCCTTAATGTAAGTGCTATCTTAGTTCATTATAACAAAGTTTTCGGAAGCTGGCAACGCACTCAAAAATCGTCTATTGTCACACTGATAATTCAATCTGCAAGAACTTACAAGCTTGTTTAATTGTTCATCAATCAAAACCACCCGTGTTTGCTCTTCGGCTGAAAGTCTCTCTTACCGGCCAAAATCTAAAGGCTTACTGAATACTTTCCCTTTTGCACCACTTTTACTCACTAACATATGAATATGATCTTTACACGCTTCGGCTTCATGAATCTCTACTCCTTTACGGTCACATAATTGACGTATGATCTGACCGATACTTGCCTTATATTTTCCATATCCAATTTGTCGACGGTATTTTGGGGCGAAAACAATATGATACTTACAATTCCATGTGGTATGTGCTAAACTATTATTATCCTGTTTCATCAGGGGCCTCCTTATGTATATTAGTTTGTGGTCGGGAAACCTTTTCTAATATATCATTTTAGGGGGATTTTTTTATACCACGCTGAAAGCTACACTGAACCACTAGCACAGCTAGTGGTTTTCTGATGACAAAAAAAGCAGAACCGAGGTTCTGGTTAACTTGTATTACAAGTTTTTCTTTTTCTTAGCTAATTTGGTCATTGAAATGTCAATATCTACAATGTGTTCGACTAATTCATCGGTTAATAAAACATCATCGTCGTCTGAATTTAGGTCGATTTGATAGGTCAACGTCAAATGTTCACCGCTATGGCTACTTTTCAACGATAGCAATTCAATATCTCGACAAAATCGGTGTAGGATGTAGCGGATTAACTTTTCATCTTTTCGATCTTTTGGTAAATCTATCACCGTTTGTCCTGAACTAAAGAAGGTCATTTTTCCCAAACCAAGTCAAATCATCAAGAAAACAATTGTGGTCAAAATGGCTAAAGTTAGACAACCCATTCCTGTACTTAATCCGATAGTCATCGTTAAAAAGGGTGCCAACAGTTCACGCGCACCACCTGCAGCTGAACGAAAACGTACCAAACAAAATGTTCCAGCTACGGCAACACTTGTTCCCAGACTACCGTTCACCAAGAAAATAATCACTGACAATAAGCTAGGAATTGTTGATGTCGGATAATCATCCTCTACAAGGTGTTCTTTTAAATCATCCCAAATAGCTCCTAGTTTTTCTTTATCCAAAACATACTTTTTCTCAATGCGTTTAAAACTAGTCTCCAATGCTTTAACCATTTTCAGCACCTCTTCTTTGATATTTCCCAAATCACTTCCCTTTGCTTACATAACGCTTAGCATTTTACTGAAAGTTCCTTATTTTTTTATTAGAATAAGATATTTTTTCACTAACGAAGAACAACAAAGTGGTAACAGGTATCATATTTCAAACAAAAAATCTGAAACGTTTTGTTTCAGATTTTTTAGCTATTTTTGATGAGGTTGTTTTTAGTGGACAACAATTTCTTGTGCGATTTCTTGACCTGTTAAGCTAGTTGGATAATAGGTTGGCCAGTTATCCATTTCTTCAAGAAGCGCATCTTGGCTTTCTCCACCCCAGAAAATGTGGAAATGCTCGGCATCTGTTGTTGTGATGTTGTGGTCACTAAATTGGACGTATTTGAATTCACCAGCATTTTCATCATCTGTTTCAAACAAATAACGGACACCACGGTTACCTTTTTCATAAGTCAAAATCTTGTAACCTACATATTTATAAGTAAACTTGTATTTCTCACCGTTTTTAATAAATGTAATGGTATTCTTTTTACCGCTGATATGGATTTGTTCAACGTCTGTCTTGTAACCTGTTGTGTAGTATTCCTTATATTCTTCGGCTGTTTTTTCACCTTTTGAAGCTTTAGCTTTGTATTCCAAAACTTGATCCAATGTGCCGTCAAGAAGATATGGGTAAACTGATTGCCATTTACCAGACCAATCGCTCAATGAACGGTCGGTAACATCTTTATCTTTGAAGTAACCATTTTGAACAGTCTTGGTTGTGTCTGTTTCAGCTTTGATAGTCTTACCAGCGACATCTGTTGTCAATTGCAAAGTTTTCAAGTTTTCTTCCATAACTGAGAAATAATCTTCGCCAGCTTTGATTTGTTTGCTTGTTAAGCTTTCAATCGGATTTAGCACCGCTGTTTTGACCCCTGCTTCATCTGCTAAAGTTGAAGCAACTTTACTTGACGCATTTTCTTCAAAGTAAATGTATTTAATATCGTATTTTTTGACATATTTTGTCAAACTTGCTAAACGTTTTGCTGATGGTTCTGATTCGGCTGACACACCAGTGATTGGAATTTGTGTCAAACCGTAATCAAGTGCTAAATAACCAAAAGCAGCGTGCTGTGTGACAAAGCTTGTTTGTTTAGCATTTGACAATGCTTCTGTATATTCGGCATCTAAATCATTTAGTTTTTCAATGTAAGCAGCTGCATTGCTATTGAAAGTATCAGCTTTATCAGGATATTTTGCAACAAAAGCGTCACGGATATTTTCAACCAATGTGATAGCGCGTTTTGGCGAGAGCCAAACGTGTGGGTCATATTCGTGAGTATGACCATCATCGCTATCTTCGTTGTCTTCCTCAGCTGTTCCTGCCATTAATAGCATATCTCCTGTTGATTTAACAACTGTTAAACTGTCTGAATCAATGGATTTTTCAACGCTATCAACCCATGTTTCCATACTATCGTCCATATAGACAAAAACATCAGCGTCTGAAATCGTTGCAATATTTTTGGTAGATGGTTCAAAATCGTGTGGTTCAGTTCCTGCTTTGATCAACATGGTTACATCTGCGGTATCTCCCGTAACAGCTTTGGTAAATTCATAAACAGGATAGAAAGTTGTGACAACATCAATCTTGTCATCTGCCGAAACTTGCTTGATATGGCTGATTTGCCAAGCAAATAAAAGTGCAACTAAATTTATCAATAAAAGAAATTTCTTCTTCATGACAACTCCTTTTTTAACCGGTTAATAATTTACCGGTTAAGTATAACATAATTTAAGTTTTTTGCAAGCTTTTTTCTCACAAAAAATATTTTTTCATGCAAAAACAAAGAACCCCTATGAAATCAATGGTTTCATAGGATGTTTATGTGGGGTGAGAGTTCGAGGATTACTTACACTTTTTCCAGCAATAATAGATAAGATAAAACGTGGCAGATAGTTCAAAAACTCGATATACCATTGATAAGCCAAATCGATCTGCAATAGGCCCTGCTAAAAAATCTGCTCACATAAAACTTATTGAAATGGCAAAATTATACAAAGACCAAGATACGGCACGATTTTCCTTAATCGTTTGATTCATTTTTAACATCAATTGGTTATTATAGTTAGCATTTAAAATTCTAATCAATAAAAATAGTAAGATTATCAGATGAACTTCTGTCTGCATGGAAATTAATACGACTAATATTGGGATAACCAAAGTATATTTCCACTCAATTTTTAAATAGCTTCCTAATGCCATTCCTAAATTAAACAAAAAACAAGATAATGCCTAAAACATCTAAAGAAATTCCCTAGTCTGTCAATAAAAGGCTAGCATAAGAATTATTTACCATAATAAGAGTTGTAAAACTAACCCCTAATATCATTAACTGCCATGGTGCTAAGCGAATTCCTAACAATAATGCTGAAGCTTCCTTTGAATCTGATTTTACGATTTTATTTGGCAGCTTCAACAGACAAATCAAGCTAATCATCACAAAGCTAATGGATAATATTAATGGATATAGGACACTTTGTTTTAGTAAAAATGGCGAAATAATCGTTACCAAAGCAATAAAAACATACTTTATCATATTTGAATTTTTAAGGAATTTAGCATACTCTTTTTCATTAGCTAAAACATCAAAATTAAAGGAAACTAATGTTCCTGAAGATAATGATTCAGATAAGCCCATGAATACGGCTGCTAGAAAAGCAAAGACTAGTTTTCCATTCATTAACGCCCTTAAACCAACTAATAAAAAGAGGTGCGATAATATTAGTAATCGCTGATAACCAAATTTTTGAGCACAAATTTCCCTTCAAATAGAGAACCTGTCCTTCACTTATTTTTTTAATTGTTTTAAATTTTTAGCTTGTGATTTATTAGAGTGACTATACGCATAGTCAAAATAGTCTTGGTATTTCTCTAAATCTATATTTTCAGTCAATATTAAACGAACAGATACTTTTTAAAACTTGCTTAAGGGCAAGATTTTTTGTATGTCTAAAATTGAGCTTTTAGACGAAAAATAGTAAAATAACAAGTGCATCCTCCAGACGATTGAGTAACTTGCATTCAAGTTTATCGCAGTGAGGGTGTTTTTTTATTTTTTAGAATTCTCTCTTGACTTTTTATATAGAATGTTTCCTTTTACTTTCTATAATTCATCTGCAATTTTATTAATTTTACGTAATCTGTGGTTAACACCACTCTTGGTCAATGTGCTTTCCAAATGATCAGCAATTTGTTGAATGGAATAATCTGGATTTTCAACACGGATTTTAGCCACTTGTTGAAGTTCAATTGGCAAGGTTTCAAGTCCAACCGTATCCATGATTTTAATGATATTATTGATTGTTTTCATGCTAGCTGTCACGGTTTTCGCAATGTTTGCCGTCTCCGCATTATTAGCACGATTGACGTCGTTGCGTGTCTCACGCATAATCTTAATTTCTTCAAAAACATCTTTACATTCCATAGCACCAATAACCAAAAGAAAATCCATGATGTCTTCTGCTTTTTGCAAATAAGTTACCGCACCATTTTTATGTTCGATGACCTTGGCATCAAGGATAAATTTTCGCATCAAATTCGCCAAATCTTCGGCGTGGTCTTGATAAACCGAGAAAATTTCCAGCTGATATTTTCCAGATTCTGGGTCACGAATGGTTCCAGTCGCCAAAAAAGCGCCGCGCAAATAAGCGCATCCCTTATTATCATCTTCTAAAATAGTTGGGTTAATTCCCATTTCAATGCCAAAGAAAGAATCCGCCAACTGCAAGTCATTCAAAATTTCTCTGACGTTTGCTGCCACAAAAACATTGTAAACACGGTTTTTACGCAGATTTGTCTTTTGGTGGTATTTAATTTCTGGCTGAACATGGTAAAGGTTTTCAATCAATTCATAAATATGACGAGCGATTTTAGCATTTTCCATTGTGATAGACAAGGTAAGTCCGTCTCCTGTCAAACCGAGGCTACCAGACATTTTAATGATTGCTGATAATTCGCTCTTATCAAACCGCGATAAATTGAGCAGCTCTTCTTTCACTTTTACTGTAAAACTCATCGCTTCCTCATCCTCACCAAATTCATTAATTCCTCAACGACAAAGTCTCCATTGTGAAAAGCTCCGCCATTCTCCAAACGCAAGAAATCTGATGAAATCACACGTTTAACTTGTTTATGAAGTCCTGCAAAATCATGTTCTACTTGAACCAAATACTCATCAAATTCGTTAGAATTCATGTAATCTTGCGGTACTTCTTGGATATTGACCAAAACGGTGTCAATCACATCTTTGCCAAGGTGGCGATTGAGCACTTCAACATGGTCAGCGTCAGTAAAATGCTCAGTCTCACCATATTGAGTCATGATGTTACAAACGTAAACCACTTCTGCTGGGGTTTCAAGCAAGGCTTTCTTGATTTCTGGAATGACAAGATTGGGCAGAATTGAGGTGAAAAGCGAACCAGGTCCCAGAACAATCATATCACTATCCATAATCGCATCAACAACTTTTCGACTAGCAGTCGATTCTTCATTGTTATAAGTATTCGTGACATAAACGTGGTCAATCATACCTTTATAATCAGCAATATGGCTTTCGCCAATAACTTCGTGACCGTCTTTGAAAACAGCATGCAAAGTCAATGGATTGTCACTGGCTGGGTAAATCTTTCCTGTGGCACGGAAAAATTTTGTTAGCAACTGCATGGCATTGTAGGTTGAACCTTGCATTTCTGCAATGCCTGAAATAATCAAATTGCCAAGTGGATGCCCTGCCAAAGCACCATCAGTTTCAGCGAAACGATATTGAAAAACTTTTTCGTAGAATTTCGGCATATCACTCATCGCCACAAGGACGTTACGAAGGTCGCCTGGAGGTGTTAGCTGCGTTACGGAACGCAAAGTTCCAGAACTACCACCATCATCAGCCACCGTCACAATCGCTGTAATGTCAACTTCTTCATGCCGTAAGCTATTTAAAATAATGGGAATTCCCGTTCCTCCACCGATAACGGTAATTTTAGATTTTCTCATGAACGATTCACAGTCTCCTTACGACGATTTTTATCACGGTGGTTTTCATTGACAGCCCAATTTTCTTTCAATTCTTCTGCCAAACGGTGCGCAAAGGCGACACTACGGTGTTGACCACCTGTACAACCAATAGCAATCGTCAAAACAGATTTTCCTTCTTTTTGATACCCTGGCAAAATTGGTTTAATCAAGCCTGTCAAATGTTGATAGAAATCTTCAGATTCTTCATGATTCATGACGTAATCATAGACTTCTTGTTCGAGTCCTGTTTGGTCACGGAGTTCTGGTTTGTAGTAGGGATTCGGCAAGAAACGCACATCAAATACCAAATCAGCATCAAGCGGCAAGCCATACTTAAAACCAAAACTCATCACTTCGATACGGAAGGATGCTTGATTTTCCTCACTTGAAAATTGCTCTGAAATGGTTTTACGGAGTTGGCGTGGTGTGAGTTCTGTTGTATCAACCACATTTTGGCTCAAATTTTTCAGCGGTGCTAACAATTCACGCTCAAGTTTGATACCATCTAAAATACGTCCATCAGCTGCCAATGGATGACTACGACGTGTTTCTTTATAACGAGCAACCAATTCACCATCTGTCGCATCCAAGAATAAAATTTTAAAATCAACTTTTGGATTGGCATCGATTTTATCAAGAACAGAATTGATTTCATTGAAAAAGAGGCGACTACGCATGTCGACTACGAGTGCCACACGATTATTGTCGCTAGATTGTTCAATTAGCTCAATAAATTTTGGTGCCAAAGCTGGTGGCATATTATCAATCGTGAAATACCCCAAATCTTCAAATGATTGAATTGCCACCGTTTTACCAGCTCCACTCATCCCAGTTACAATAACTAAGTTAATACTTTTGTCAGACATAATTGTCCCCCTTTTATCTACTAGTTTTATTATAACAAAATTCAGCCTAAAGATTGATTAGAAAAAACTTTTCACATAAAAATTTAGGGAGTGAGACAAATAAAGTCTCCAGCGGAGACTTTATTCATGAGCCTAAAAATTAAAAAGTGAATCAGTAGTTTCGCAGAAGCTTGATTTCTCAGCAAGTCTTAATTTCTTGTTGCTGACCTAAAACGGTCTATTCCTAGACCGTTTTTGACACTTACTTCGTAAGTTTTATTTCCCGATTATAAAGGTTCCCCAAACCTCTATAACTCACCCCCCGCAAGTTGAGTAGGGGTATAAAAGCTGATTTATCAACGCATTAGAAGCCACTCAGCAGTGATTAATTGCTCAAACAATTGAGAATTGTTTGAGGTTGGAAGTCTAGCTTGCAAAGCAAGCGTCAAAAAGTACCTAATCAATTGTGCATGGGAAACCAAACCACTGCGTATGCTCTTATTACAACTGCATAAACAATAAGGCTTGCCCCTGTCTCTATCACCTACTCAAAAATAGTATTGTTAAGCTTGATAACCATTTGGATTTTGCCTTTGCCATCTCCATGAATCACGCATCATGTCTTGCAATGTTTTTTGTGCTGTCCAGCCCAATTCTTCTTTGGCTTTGCTTGCGTCTGCGTAGCAAGTAGCAATATCACCAGTGCGGCGACCTTTGATAACGTACGGAACGGATACATGATTGATTTCTTCGAGCGCCCTCACCAAATCCAAGACACTGTAACCATGACCTGTTCCAAAATTATATACCGCTACTCCTTTGCTAGCAAGATTTTTCTTCAGCGCAGCAATATGACCTTTTGCCAAATCAACAACATGAATGTAATCACGCATACCAGTTCCGTCTGGTGTATCATAATCATTACCAAAAACGCTTAATTCTTTTAATTTACCGACAACCACTTGGCTAATGTATGGCACTAAATTATTTGGAATGCCATTTGACGCTTCACCGATTAAGCCACTTTCGTGTGCTCCGATAGGATTGAAATAACGCAAATTACTCACAGACAAGTCTTTGTCAGCATAAGCCACATCAGTCAAAATTTGTTCAATCATTACTTTCGTATAAGCGTAAGGATTTGTAGCTGGAGTTGGTAAATCCTCAGTCGACGGTGACACATTATTCATGCCATAAACCGTTGCACTAGAGCTAAAAACAATATGATTGACATGGTGATTTTTCATCACTTCAAGCAACGTCAATGTCCCAGTCAAATTATTTTGATAATAAAATTGATGTCACATGATAAACAGTTAAAAGTCGTCCAATATCAGTTTGATTTTTCCAATCAATGCTACCCTCTCCTAAAAAATTGCCTTAATTCTGCGTTTGTATTAATGCATTCATTTCCTCAAGTAATTCTTTATTTTGCTTTTGCAATTCAACAACTTGGTCAGTAATTGATGCCAACATCTCTGTTTGCAATTTTTGAATTTCTAACAAATCTGATTGATCTTGTTGCACCAAGTGGTCAAGTTTTGTATGCAATAGCCGAATGCCTTCTTCTGAAACTTTGTTGACATTGTAATCATTTTTTGCTTGCAAACGGTCATAATCTGATGCACGATTTTGACTCATCATAATCAAAGGAGCTTGGATTGCAGCAATTGTCGATAATGCCAAATTTAGCAAAATAAACGGATATTCATCAAAGGCAATTCCAAAAGGCTTAATGACATTTATCGCCATCCAAATTACCATAAAAACACTAAATGAAATGATAAACGTCCATGAACCACCAAAGCGTGCCACATCATCAGCAATTCGTTGACCAAAGGTAATTTTCTTATCCAACTGGTCTTGCACGTCCAATGCTGTGTAATTCTTTCCCTTAGCGACATCGTAAACCGATTCTCGGACAAAATCATTCTTACGATTGGCTTTATCAATCATTTCATCCAAAAATAACATCCGATAATGCGTTAAATTTTTATTACTGATAAAATCATTATCCGATAGTTCAGGATGTTCTTGCTTGATAATCCCACGCAAACGAACATCTAGCTCAGAAAGGAAGACACCTTCCACCTTTGGATACAATTGATGCTCAATACCATCATAAATTAGATTTTCATCACTCATAAATTCCCTCTTTCTATTTCCCTCATTATAACAAAATTAAAACAAAAAAGCCGATTTCTCAGCTTTTGAATAAAACTACCAATTTTCCTATTGTGTTTTAACCGTCACATTACCCCAAGCATCTGGGGAATATTGACTATTGTTTAGTTACTACCACTCAAAACGTCATCGTAAGTAATGGTTAGACTGCCTAAGTTATCCAAAGAGTAGCGATGACTGCCTTTCTTAACCCAAAGTCCTAAAATATCATCTTCTAAAACGGTCTGACTTGTGGTTTGAAGCCAATCTAAATCTTTACCGTAAACAGACAATATGCAACCAGACAAAAGAACAGAACATGGATTGGCAATGTCTTTACCAGCAATATTTGGTGCAGTTCTGTGTATCGCTTCAAAAATAGCGTGACCTGTCAAGTAGTTGATATTGGCACCTGGTGAAATTCCAATACCGCCAACTTGGGCAGCAAGGGCATCACGCATTGACGCAAGGTCAACAACAACAGGAACTCCTGTGAAATCCTGTAAGATGACACGACTTGGTTTGAATGGAACTTCTCCGCTTGTTTTTCTAGGATTGTAAGTTGCTAAATTTTTAATGTGATTTTTTTAACATCTAAACCATCATACTTTCTGAGTAAACTTTCAAGTAATATACGAATAGGGTAAGGGATTTTCTTGATATCTCCTCCATAAATAAGAAACCGCTTCTTCAAGATTAAAATACGAATACTCACCATCTTTGAAGGAAAACTTTGATAAAAATTCTGTCATGTACAGACCCCCGAAATATAATAATGTTTTTTTAATTATACAACTTTCAATATTTAGTCAAGTATAATTCACAATGTTGTGTCAGATTTTATGACATGGTATATAACGTAAAACTGTATCATTCCTAAAAAAGCTTGATCTTACAATATTTTGTGTATGATATTATTTTTAAATACTATATATTGTGTTTTTTCGAGAGATATTTCTTGCTTTTTTGACTAATTTGGGTTATTCTAAATGAACATTGAGTTTCCCATAAGGAAATATTTTTAGGAGGATGCCCTAATGGCTAATAAAATCACAATTTTTTCAAAAAATAACTGTATGCAGTGCAAAATGACAAAAAAGCTCTTGGATAAAGAAGGAGCTGATTACCAAGAAATCAACATTGATGAACGCCCTGATATGATTGATTACGTAAAAGATCTTGGCTTCTCTGCTGCGCCAGTCGTTAAAGCAGGTGACATTATTTTTTCTGGCTTTCAACCTGCAAAATTAAAAGAAATTATCTAAAACTTCTATATTAAAATTAGAAAGGAGTTACCACACTTCAATTAATGAGCGTTGGTATCTTACTTTATGAGTCTAAAAAATCTCGGCGATGTCTCTTATTTTCGCCTTAATAATGAAATTAACCGTCCTGTGAATGGACAAATTCCTCTTAATAAAGATAAAGAAGCCCTTAAAGCTTTCTTTCGTGAAAATGTCATTCCAAATTCAATGGCTTTTGACACGATTATTGATAAAATCAACTATTTGATTGACAATGATTATATCGAGTCAGAATTTATCAGCAAATATACGCCAGATTTTATTGAAAGTTTGGCTAAGGATTTGCAAGCGCAAGGATTTCGTTTTAAATCTTTCATGGCCGCCTATAAGTTTTATCAGCAATATGCTTTAAAGACAAATGACGGTAACTATTATCTTGAAAGTATTGAAGACCGTATTCTCTTTAACGCTCTTTATTTTGCTGACGGTAATGAAGAATTGGCACGTGATTTAGCAACTGAAATGATTCATCAACGCTATCAACCTGCTACACCTTCCTTTTTAAATGCTGGTCGTAGTCGCCGTGGTGAATTCGTCTCTTGTTTTCTCATTTCAGTAACTGACGATATGAATTCGATTGGGCGTTCTATCAATTCAGCGCTACAATTGTCCCGTATCGGTGGGGGTGTTGGTATCAGCCTTTCAAATCTGCGTGAGGCTGGTGCTCCTATCAAGGGTTATGAAGGGGCAGCTTCTGGTGTTGTTCCTGTCATGAAGCTCTTTGAAGATAGTTTTTCATATTCTAACCAACTGGGGCAACGTCAAGGAGCTGGTGCTGTTTACCTTGATGTTTTCCACCCAGATATCATGGCATTTCTATCAACCAAAAAAGAGAATGCTGACGAAAAAATCCGTGTCAAAACGCTCTCTCTTGGTATCACCGTACCTGATAAATTTTACGAATTGGCTCGCAATAACGAAGAGATGTATCTCTTTAGCCCATATAGTGTTGAGCGTGAATACGGCGTGCCTTATAGCTATGTTGATATTACGGCTGAATATGACAAAATGGTTGCTAACCCAAATATCGTCAAAACCAAAATTAGAGCACGTGATTTGGAAACTGAAATTTCGAAATTACAACAAGAATCTGGTTACCCTTACGTGGTCAATATTGATACAGCTAATCGTACCAATCCAATTGACGGTAAAATTATCATGTCAAATCTTTGTTCAGAAGTGCTTCAGGTTCAAACCCCTAGCGTGATTAACGACGCTCAAGAATTTGTCAAAATGGGAACTGATATTTCATGTAATTTGGGCTCAACAAATGTGGTTAACATGATGACTTCACCTGATTTTGGACGTTCTATCAAAGCCATGACACGCGCCTTGACCTTTGTTTCAGATACCTCATCTATTGAAGCTGTGCCAACAATCAAGCATGGCAACGAACAAGCGCATACCTTTGGACTTGGTGCTATGGGGCTTCATACCTTCCTAGCTCAACACCACATTCATTATGGTAGCCCAGAATCCATTGAATTTACCAATATTTACTTTATGTTAATGAATTATTGGACTTTGGTGGAATCAAATCATATCGCTCGTGAACGTCAGCAAACATTTGTAGGCTTTGAAAACTCAAAATACGCTGACGGAAGCTATTTTGATAAATATATTACAGGTGAATTTATTCCAAAATCTGACCGTGTGAAAGAACTCTTTGCAGAACATTTTATTCCAAGCGGTGAGGATTGGGCTAAGCTCCGCGATGCTGTGATGACAGACGGACTTTACCACCAAAATCGTCTAGCAGTTGCTCCAAATGGTTCTATTTCTTACATTAATGATGTTTCTGCGTCGCTTCACCCAATTACGCAACGTATTGAGGAACGTCAGGAAAAGAAAATTGGTAAGATTTATTACCCAGCTGCTGCTTTATCGACAGATACTATTCCTTATTACACTTCTGCTTATGATATGGATATGCGAAAAGTCATTGATGTTTATGCTGCGGCGACTGAACACGTTGACCAAGGATTGTCACTAACGCTCTTTTTGCGCAGCGATATTCCACAAGGCCTCTATGAATGGAAAACGCAAAGCAAACAAACCACTCGTGACCTGTCTATCCTGCGCCATTACGCCTTTAATAAAGGCATTAAATCAATCTACTACATCCGTACCTTTACCGATGATGGTGATGAAGTCGGCTCAAACCAATGCGAAAGCTGTGTGATTTAACTGAACACTTGTTATTGGTCCTAAAGGATCTAATAACAGGACGGCAAACACTATGGCGGTTTGCCTAGTTCACTTACTAACTTCACCAAATGACTATTATCGAGTCATTTGGTTTCGTGTCGTAACTTATCGAACACTTGTTATTAGGTCCTAAAGGACCTAATAACAGGACGGCAAAGGTTATAGCGAAATGGCTAACTCACTTACAACTCCATTAATCGGCTAGTGTTGAGTTGATTAATTACGTGGTGTAACTTTGATTTGTGTACTATTAAACATGAACAAGACAACATTCACTTTAACAAATCGGCTTGCTTATTAACACATTGCAGTAAACGGCTGTTAGTAATTCATGATTAGAAAACCTGTCCTTGTTCTACAAAAGCTAAAATCAAAGCAGTAACCACTTTCGCTTAGGAATTCAAAAAGATGTTAGCATTGGGGTAACTTTCACTCTTGACAAAATACTTGCTCTTGCTAGGTTAGCTTACTCCATGGAAAAAAACAATCTTAAAAATTTAAATACTATTTCTGAAATCCCAGTCGTTTGGCTGCCTTTCTTAATCACTTTTAGGAGAATATAAATGTCACAAACTTATTATGAAGCCATTAATTGGAATGAGATTGAAGACATCATTGATAAATCAACTTGGGAAAAGTTGACGGAACAATTTTGGCTTGATACACGTATTCCGTTATCAAATGACCTTGATGATTGGCGTAAATTGTCAGCCGAGGAAAAAGAGCTTGTCGGAAAAGTCTTTGGCGGATTAACTTTGCTAGATACCATGCAATCTGAATCTGGCGTCGAAGCGATTCGTGCGGACGTTAGAACCCCTCATGAGGAAGCTGTTCTGAATAACATTCAATTCATGGAGTCAGTTCATGCCAAATCTTATTCCTCTATTTTTTCAACGCTTAACACAAAATCTGAAATTGAAGCCATTTTTGAATGGACAAATAGCAATGACTACCTGCAAAAAAAGGCAAAAATCATCAATGATATTTATGAAAATGGGGATGCTTTGCAAAAGAAAGTTGCCTCTACTTTCCTAGAAACTTTCCTCTTCTATTCAGGATTTTTCACACCACTTTATTATCTTGGCAATAATAAATTGGCAAACGTTGCTGAGATTATCAAATTGATTATCCGTGATGAATCTGTTCATGGCACTTACATTGGCTATAAATTCCAACTTGGTTTCAATGAATTATCTGAAGAAGAACAAGACAGTTTTCGTGAATGGATGTATGATTTACTTTACCAACTTTACGAAAATGAGGAAAATTATACCAAATCGCTGTATGACAGTGTTGGTTGGACTGATGAAGTATTGACATTCTTGCGCTACAATGCCAATAAAGCTCTGATGAATCTGGGGCAAGATCCTCTTTTCCCAGATACTGCTAATGACGTTAACCCTATTGTTATGAACGGTATTTCAACAGGAACGTCTAATCACGATTTCTTTAGTCAGGTTGGAAATGGTTATCTCCTTGGTTCTGTTGAAGCCATGCAAGATGATGATTACAATTATGGTCTCTAGTCTGAGCCAATTTTGAAAATGTGTGATAATTTTCAAAAAGCATGAAAACTAAGCTTGACAAGAAACTTTCTTTCATGCTAGACTATAAGCAAATAGATTCACAAAGGAGTGCCTCTGGCTGAGATCGCATTTGCGAAATCCTGATAACCTGATCTCGTTAGTACGAGCGTAGGGATTGTGACATGACCGTTTTAAACTTTGTTTTGAATATCATTGCACATATTATCAGAAAAATAAGCTCTTTTGTATCAAAGGAGCTTTTATTTATGTCATCAAAAAATTCTCAACTGTCTGCTTTGATTGAAACAGCTTTAGTAGCTGCTTTAGCCATGGCTTTATCTTACATTCCAGATTTTGCAAGCTGGTTCACTCCATCGTTTGGAGCGATTCCGCTGGTTCTCTTTGCGCTACGTCGTGGAACAAAATATGGTGTATTAGCTGGGCTGATTTGGGGCTTACTGCATTTTATCCTTGGTAAAGTGTGGTATTTAGCCTTATCACAAGTGCTTATCGAATATATCCTTGCCTTTGTTTCCATGGGCTTAGCTGGGATTTTTACCGTTCCTTTTCAAAATGCTCTTGCCAAGGGCAATAAAGGACGTGCTTTATTTTACGCGACAGGTGGTGCTATCTTAGCTGTCTTTGTCCGCTATTTTTGGCATTTCGTCGCTGGCTTTATTTTCTGGAGAAGTTATGCGCCAAAAGGAATGTCTCCTTATTGGTATTCATTCACCGTTAACGGAACAGCTGGGCTGTTAACCTTGATTTTCGTTATTTTAGCGTTAGCTATTATCATTCCGACACAAGGAAAACTTTTCTTAGTTAAGAGATAAAACAAAAAAACATGACAGAAAGGAAAACTTTTCTTAGTTAAGAGATAAAACAAAAAAACATGACAGAAAGGAAA
>ERZ1026894.653-NODE-653-length-24287-cov-15.396542_pt1 | contig 24287 bp, 20 predicted proteins | sample MGYA00380177_ERZ1026894 | MGnify/ENA primary metagenome ERZ1026894 (study PRJEB33269, sample SAMEA4719813) | human gut metagenome | biome: human-associated habitat; feature: organic feature; material: feces | place: Cameroon | collected 2013-10 ... | reverse complement strand
CATCTTTTAACCAGGATATCAGCTCGTGGGATGTTTCTAACGTTACTGATATGAGTCATATGTTCTCTGAATCACCTTTTAACCAGGATATCAGCTCATGGAATGTTTCTAACGTTAAAAATATGATTCATATGTTCTCTGAATCATCTTTTAACCAGGATATCAGCTCGTGGGATGTTTCTAACGTTACTGATATGAGCAGTATGTTCTTTCACTCAGATTTTAACCAGGATATCAGCTCTTGGGATGTTTCTAACGTTACTGATATGAGAGAGATGTTCTCTTACTCTTCTTTTAACCAGGATATCAGCTCATGGGTTGTACCGAATGGTGATAAGGAAGCATTATTTAGTAGACTATATTAGCTCGAATATTGATACTCATTCATGTTGCTACCATTTGTGATCCATGTTTTTAAGTAGCTTCATGCGTAAGATCAAGACTCTTTGGACTATTTTCATCACAGTCTAAAACATTTTGAAGTACACAGCGATGCTTTACCTGATGGCTGTCTGAAAAGAGAAGGTATCTTAGGAATAAGATTTAAACTCCTAAAAATAACCTTCCAACTCACAATAATGGAGCTTTAATAATGGAGCTTTAATGATATACGTAACAGGCGATCTTCACCGTGAAAAGGTAACTTCCCTGCTCCAGTTTTTCAACATCCGTTACATGATAGATCACGTCGTAATGAACCTATCATTGTACCTGATTCTAAAATTGTCGTTAAATCTACTCTAACAGACATCGAGAACTAAGATATAATTGTGATGTAGATTTTAGTGTATACATTCTTTTGGGAAGCTGTGAAAAGCTTCCCTTTTTTATTGGAAAAATTTTAATTACAATAAAGTATGCTCACATACCGTGGTTATCGTGTTTTACTTATGATATAAGGATGTTTTTATGTTATATACAACGAGGAAAACTGCTGAAAAAAGATTGACGGCAACATTAGAAGCTATAAACAAAAAGTCTTCATATTCAGAACCTCCTAAAAAGAAGAATATGTTTGAAATGATTGGCAGTGGTATTTCTACAACCCTCAATATCATTTCAAATACTGCCAAGACTATAGAAAACTGCAGCGAAATGATGTACCAGGCTACTACTCAAATGAATAAAGCTATGTACAATAAATTAAGTCCTGAAGCAAAAGCAGAATTTGATGCTCGCATGGCTGAATTACACATTGACGTTTCTAAGTATAAAAACAAATAATTATGGCAAGTGATATAAGTGACAAGTTATCAATGGACAGATAAACAAAAACTGGAGCTTATCAACTATATCTTAGGACGATAACAACTCCAGTTTCTTTATTCCCTACAAGGGATGGTTGATATCGACAAGTTATATAAGATCGCAAAACTTGATACTGTGCCTAATATCGTACTGATAGCCGACGATTTTGGAGGGGGCTAGTATTCAGCAGGCCCCCTGAAAATGGCATACAACCTAACCAGCACGACAGGCGTTTTTTAAAGTACCTGTCATTTCTTCCCTTAAAAATCATCACCTGCCCTGGCAATCACGAGAACTGCGACGCAATCTCAATGCTGCCCCAAACAGAGGCCTACAGAGACAGAACAGTAAAACTCTCTGATACTCTCTTATAATGTTGAACTGTTAGACAGAGGTTATGTCTTTACAATTGAAGGTAAAAAGATCTTCTCACAAGTAGGATCAATGTCATCTGACAAACAGTTCCGTACTGAACATGAGATCTGATGACCTCAGGAAACTGTGACTGAGGAGAAGTTTCAGAGATCACTAAATGAACTTACAAAAGTAAACTTTAAAATCGACACTGTGCTTACTCATACAGCACCATCATGAATTTTATCCTCACTTATGGATTTCTACATAAGAGATTCGTTTCATACTTTCTGCTACATGATGTTTTTCTCTCATGATATCAGCTAAAGATATCCTGAGAAATTAAGGCAGAGAACTGATTTTAAGCACTGGTACCATGGTCATTTTCACGAAGACATAGACTTTAAATGTGATAACAGAAAATTCTCCTGTAGCTTAAACTCATTTACAGAACTTTAGCTCTAATCACTTCCAAAAGTAGTCATCTGTAATCATTGCAAACAGCAGATTGTGTATACCAGAATTATCAGTGGAATTTTAAGATGGACTGTCTAAATCCATCTTTTACATGGAAAGAAAAGCTGTTTTAACTATCTCTGTTCTGAGTTTTCATTAAACAGAGTCATTGCAGCGCCGTCTTTCATTACTTTAAAACCAGACTTTTCATAGAAAGGACAGTTGCTCTTATCCTCAGGCATTACATCAATATACAGATAGTCCTTGTACTTTTCCTTAATCATACTGATTAACCCTGATGCAATATGGTGTCCCTGATATTCAGGATCAACTAAAACATAATGAATAAAAGCCACCATTTCACCATCATCTAAAGTTCTGGCAAGGCCTACTAACTTATTTCCATTCCATGCTGTAACTAAAGTTTAAGAATTCATTAGAGCTTTATGTAATCTCTGAGGGAAATTAGCTGAATACCAGTTAATAGACTTAAATAAACGGTGAGTATCCTCTTTAGAGAACTTCTTTTCAAAGGTGTATTCAATTGACAAAATAACAATTACCCTTTTTAGTATTGGCCTTCTTTTAGGCCTGTTAAATTAAGTATATCTTCAGAGCTCATGCCTTTATTTTTCATTTTTATGGCAATTTTAATTTGAGTCTGCTTTAAGCCTAGCTTCAGACCTTTTTCTTGTCCAAGCTTTAAGCCTTCTTCTTTACCCTGTTTTAAACCTTCTTCATAACATGATTCAACTGTTGAATAACTATTCCACATTTTCATGAGACTAGCTTTATAAGCAGATTTCTCTTTATCAGTAAAATTGGCAATTAGAGCAATTTCAAAGAACTTTGTAAAGATATCTTCTGTGAAGGTGTTAGGCCTATCTTTTAAGTCTTGCAGATTCTTAATTGCATACATCCACTTATCCTGAACAGTTTCAAGTTCATCTTCATTTTTGGTGAACTTAGAAAGTTCTATATAATAGTATGCAATGTTGTCGCAGAACTTAGCTTTTGAACATTTGTCGTATAAAACGACTTCATGCAGATATGAATCACTTTCATCATCTAACTTACATCCTAACAAGGTTATGCTATAGACAGCTTTAATACTGTTATCAAAGACTCCTTGTGGAGCTTGATTGCTGATAAAGGATAGACCGTGAAATAGGCTTCTTGCTTTTATAAAGACAGGCAGTGCATTTTGAATTTGTACTATGATGTATGAGTCATCAGATGTCTTGCAGCAAGTTCCTAAAATCGCATTTTTATCATATGGTAAAACACAAAGTTGCTCTAAAGGTAAATATGACATATCTACAATCTTGTCTTTTAAATTCAAAAATGAATTTAAAAAGCTTATTAAGACGTCCTTGTTTGGTTCAGAAAAGAACAGTCTTTTAAATCCAAAGTCTGTGTAGGCACAGACATACTTACCTATTTCTGATGACATGATTGTATTCTCTGCAAAATTTTTCTCATTGTAGCTTACGATCATAAAAAAAGATCTTCCCCTAAAAATTAAGTGAAAGATCTTTTGTTTATTTTCTTCAAGACTTGGCCTGAGGCTATGTATTAAAGTTATGAACTTAAGCTAGTTAAGCTTTAATTCCTTTAAAACATAAGCTTTTAAAGTATTGTAGTCAGCAGGTAACTCTACAGCCTGTGAAGCTAACTTAGCTTTATCAGCTAAAGCCTGAGGTAGAGGTAAATCGATACCTAAAATTCTGTCTACATCAGCTTTGAACTTAGCTGGATGTGCAGTACCTAAGAAGATACCAGTTTCACCTTCTTTTAGGTTATTCTCTAAAGTCTGATATGCAATAGCTGCGTGAGGCTCTAAAACGTAACCAGTCTTCTTATAAAGGTTCTGCATGGTCTTTTCTGTTTCAGCATCTGACATAGAACCAAAAGCAAAGTCCTTTAATGACCAGCCCTGCATCTTAACTAAAGCTTCAACACGTGGCCAGTTGTTAGGTCTTGAGATATCCATTGCATTAGATAGAGTTGCAACAGTTGCATGAGGATCCCACTTACCTGACTGTAGGTAACGAGGTACAGTGTCGTTTGCATTACATGAAATAACAAAACGAGCCTTAAGACCTAAAGCTTTTGCAATTAAACCTGCGGTGATATTACCAAAGTTACCGCATGGAACTGAGAATACAACGTTGTTTCTCTTCTCTTTAGGCAGCTGTGATACAGCCTCAAAGTAGTAAGATACTTGAGCTAATAAACGGCTGATGTTAATTGAGTTAGCACTGTTTAAACCAACAGTAGTTTTAAACTCAACATCATCAAAAGCAGTCTTTACCATATCCTGACATTCATCAAAGATACCGTCTACCTGAACAGCCTTAATATTCTTACCTAAGGTTGCAATTAACTTTTCCTGAAGATCTGAAATCTTTCCCTTTGGATATAGAACTACAACATCAATACCCTTTTGCTCATAGAAAGCAGCAGCTACAGCAGCGCCAGTATCACCTGAGGTTGCAGTTAAAATGGTTAAATGCTTATCTCCACGGATTGAGCCTAATACACGAGCCATGAAGCGAGCACCAAAGTCTTTGAATGCTAAGGTGGGACCATGGAATAACTCTAAGGCATATACATTCTCATCAGCTTTTACTATTGGAGCTTTAAAAGTAAAAGCATCAGCAATAATGCTCTCTAATTCAGGGATCTCATCACCGATTAAGTGACGTAAAATCTTTTGAGAACGCTCAACTAATGGTAGGTCTAATAACTCATCTACATTAGCTAATGGCTCAATATGATCTGGGAAGAATAAGCCCTGATCTTTACCAATACCTTTTACAACTGCCTGCGCAAAAGATACCTTCTCGTTATGATCTTTTAAATTGTATAGTTCCATAATTTATTTACTAATCCTCTAAAGCTTCAGCATAGGCACCACGTCTGTCAATCTTACAAATATGACAGAATCCGTCTTCGTTGGCAATAAAGTTTCTCTCAAGATATTCTTTCATCTGCTCTGCCTTTTCTTTGTCTTCAAAGATTGAGAATACAGATGAACCTGAGCCTGAAATACCGGTTGCAAGAGCACCCAAGGTCTTACCATGCTCTCTTGCATCAGTAAAACCTGGAATTAAGCTTGCTCTGTATGGCTCAGCAATTACGTCGATTAAGCAGGAAGCTGCAAGTTTGTCATTACCCTCATGACAGGCATGTACGAAGGTAGCTAAACGACGACCAAAGGTAATCACATCAGCACGTGAATATTCCTTTGGAAGAATTTGACGAGCAGCATTAGTTGAAACTTTAATACCAGGGAAACATGATACCCAGTACCAGTTATCAAAATCAGGAAGAGTTGTAGATATCACTCCATTTTCCTGAACGATAAGCTGCAGACCACCGAAATAGCATGGAGCAACATTATCGTAATGAATAGAGCCTGAGATTTTTCCCTCAAGTCTACCCATAAGCTCAAGGCAGCCTTCCTGACCTAAAGCTTCTGAATGAATAGCATCTAGTGCTACTACAGCAGCTACCACAGAAGCTGCTGATGAGCCTAAACCTGAGCACACTGGAAGGTTTTTAGATAACTCCATGTGCACATCTTTTACTTTTAAGCCTTTTTTCTCTAAGGCATCTTTGTACATTAAATATGCATCGTATACGATGTTCTTTTTAGGATCAGATGGCAGTTTGTGGGCAAAACGACCAACCACTGCAACATCACAACCTTTCTCTGAGTTTTCAGAGATGGTAATTTCATCTCCTAATAAAGCTCCGTCGATTGGCTTTAGAGCTGCGCCTAATAAATCAAAACCTACTGACAGGTTTGCAGCTGATGCAGGAGCATATGCTTTAAAAATCTTAGACATGGTTAAATCCTAATCCTCATGAGCCCAATTCTGTAAACGTAAAACATCAGAGAGCACACCTGCTGCAGTTACTGCAGTACCTGCACCATAACCTCTGATTACTAATGGAATTGGCTGATAGTAAGCTGTGGTGAATGCTAAAGCATTCTCACCGTCTCGAACTTTGAATAAAGCCTGATCAGGACCTACTGCCTGTACAGAGCAGGTGCACTTACCGTCTTTAATAGAACCGACATAGCGTAATACCTTACCTTCAGCTTTAGCTTTTTCAACTAAAGATGTAAATGAAGCATCAGCTTTCTTGATGTTCTCGATAACTTCCAAAGCATTATTGCCCTGTAAGTATTCAGAAGGAACAGCTCCTTGTACATCAACGTCTGATAACTCTAACTTCAGGCCGCATTCACGAGCTAGAATTAACAGTTTTCTTGCCACATCCATACCATCAAGATCGTCTTTTGGATTTGGCTCAGTAAAGCCCTTCTCATAAGCAATCTTAGTTGCCTCTGATAAGGTCATACCATCTTCAACTAAACCAAACAGGTATGAAAGAGTACCTGATAAGATTCCTGAGAAGTCAATAAGTCTGTCGCCTGCTGCTAACTCATTCTGCACAGTATTGATTACAGGAAGACCAGCACCTACGTTTGCTTCATATAAGAACTTTCTGTGCTGAGCACGAGCTGTTCTTCTTAACTCCTGATAGTACTCATAGGAACCGGTGTTAGCTTTCTTGCTAGGTGTTACCACATGGTAACCTGCTTTCATGAAATCAACATACTTAAGGGCTAGCTCTTCAGATGAGGTGCAATCAACTAAAACAGGGTTAATTAAATGAGCGTCTTTAATTAACTGCTCTGCTGCCTCTGGAGTTAATGTAGGTTTATCGCTCTTAGCTAATAAATCTTTATAGTTCTCTAAATCCACACAATTTGGATCTGAGATAAAGTGCTTAGAGTTACCGATACCTACAACACGAATATCAATACCATGACTGTCTGACAATTCAGTTCTCTGACGCTTTATCTGAGCTAAAAGCTCACCACCTACACCACCGCAACCGATTAGTACAACATCAATACGCTGTCTTGAATTAAAGAAAGCTGTATGGGCAAAAGCTACCGCCTCTGTAACTCTCTTTTGTGAGATTACAGCTGAGATTGAACGTTCAGATGAGCCCTGAGCAATTGCTCTGATGTTTACGTTTGCCTCAGCTAAAGCTCTGAAGAATTTACCTGAAATACCGCGCACCATGCGCATACCATCGCCTACAACGGAGATAATTGCGCAACCTTCCTTTATTTCAACAGGATTTAATAAGCCATCTTTTAGCTCTAACTTAAATTCTGCATTGATTACTTTCTTAGCCTTAGCAAGTTCTGACTGGCTGATGCAGAATGAAATTGAGTACTCAGATGATGACTGAGTAATTAAGGTAATAGAAATACCTGCTCTTGATACAGCGGTAAACAGACGACCTGCCATACCTACCATACCCTTCATACCAGGACCTGAGATATTGATTAGAGCAACATTCTTTAAGTCAGAAATACCTTTAATTGGTACTGATAAATCAGTTTCCTCAGAAATTAAGGTGCCAGGACCTTTTGGATTCTTGGTGTTCTTAATTAAGCAAGGGATCTCAAACTGTGCAATAGGAGCAATGGTACGAGGATGTAGAACCTTAGCACCAAAGTAAGATAACTCCATAGCTTCAGCGTATGACATCTTCTTTAGAAGAACTGCGCCTTCTACTACTCTTGGATCACAGCTGTAAACACCGTCAACATCTGTCCAGATTTCACAGCACTCAGCATTTGAAATTGCAGCTAAACATGCAGCTGAGTAATCAGAACCATTTCTGCCTAACAGTACTAACTGACCTTGAGCATTACCGCCACAGAAGCCTGACATTAAAGTGATAGCTTCTTTGTCATCAGGCAGAGCGGCATAACGGGCTCTTGACAGCTCAATGTTTACAGAAGACTCCATGATACCGCCTTCTGTTACTAATACCTGAACAGGATCAATTACTCTTACTTTCTTGCCTAAAGCCTTTAACAGCTCTGACATGATTAGAATTGAGAAACTCTCACCACGGCTTTCAACGAATGCCATTACAAGTTCAGGACATACACCTAATAAAACCATACCATCTAAACGCTGTTTTAAGATGTCCATGGTCTTGTTGAATTCACCTAAAATATTGTCAGTGTCGAACTTTTCGTACTTTGAGCCTAAGGTTGTAATAATTGGTTCAACAATAGCGCGGATCTGAGCGAACTCTTCGCTTCCGTCTTTACCGGCAGCACCCTGTGCTACCAAAGCTACTAATAAATTGGTGATCTTTGCTGGAGCAGACAGAACTAAAGCTGTCTGTGATCTCTTAGCAGTATCAAGCGCAATTTCAGCTACATCCTGAAATCTCTGAGCATTTGCAACTGATGTACCGCCAAACTTAAGAACGCGCATAAAACTAGGCTCCTGTTGAAAAGCTAAATAATCTTTTATAGTCAAAGTTAACTTCTAATCTGATTTAAGATTTGTACTCTAAAGAGTTTTGGTTAACTTTCTTTATAGAATTCCTATTGTTATTGAGTAATTCAATAATAGATATATGAAAATTCTATTTTTAAAGTTTTATCAATTATTGTCAATTCAAATTTGCCTTGTCTATGCCATTTTCGGCAGTAAGTGGCAATAGCGTCACTTACAATAGAAATAATTTTATTAAAAATCAAAATGTTAAATAATGGCATTATCCTTGCTATTTCCTAAAAAACATAATTTTTGGGAAATTATAAAAATGGGAAATGTACTGAATTTGGGCAACGTACAGGCAATTTTACGGTCATCTGACAGCTTGTTTGCTAAAAAACTGTTGTTATCAGAACCTAATGATCTTGTAAGTGCAGCAAAGATTACAACAGCAACTGTAGCTACAGCTTCTGCTTTAGCCAGAACAAATTTATCTGCATTCAATATAAGTGTATGCAGTCAGGTTGCTTTTCAAAATGAGCTTGAAAAACAATCCAAACAGCAAGCCTATGAGGATAAGCTAAATTCAATTAGACAAAGTGTGAACTCAACTAATTTAAAAGCATCACAAGACGCTACTACAGCAAGTTCTGCTTTTTATTATGCTTCAGGCAAAGGATTAAACCAATCTCATGGCACTGTTAGAAGTGAAATTTTAAAAGACAAAAAAGGCGTAGTTTTAAAAAACAGTCTTGAGAGTGAAAATAATTTAGACGGTCTTAAGCCTGTTATTCAAGATAGCTCCTTTTACAATGACGATAGTTCAGATCCTAGTGTAATTGAACAAGAGTTAAAGGAGATCTTTTTAAATTCTAGTGTCTGCGCTTCAAAATCTATCTTTGAAAATGAATTATCACTAGATGATACTCCTATCTTTTTCGGTTCTGAGTATTCTCACAGCGTATCAGCTTCTGTAGCAAAACTTGTAGACAACATGGTGGATACTCTTTTAAGTTATCAGAGAGTTCCTTTAAACAATGCCATGGGAATGATTTGTACTGTCTCAGAGCTTATGAAAGTTGCAAGAGATAACAGCACTACTGCAATAGAATCCATATCACAAGCTTCAATAGTCACGACTAATCAATATAATCCAAAAGTTATCATGCTTCCACTGTATGTTTTAGGTTATAGCATCATCGATTACATTAAACGCTATAACTGTAAAGAGTTTAACTACAAGAAAGAGAGGAAGAAAGCAGAAGAAAAGATAGCTCATAATGAAAAAGAAAGTAAACAAAGGATGGCTGAGTTTGCTGCTTCTTTTCAGTTTAATTACAGTTAATATCGCTGATAGCTATTCAATTTAGCAATATTTAAACTCATCTCACTCCGTAATAGAGCTGCTGGTAATGCGTTACACAGAGATTTAATGAGAAAATTTAGGCTTTATAAGCTAATTGGAGGAATGCCGCAGGCTATTGAAACGAATTTAGAAAATAACAAGTTACAAGCTGTAGATGAGGTAAAGAGAGGAATTATTGAATTGTATGAAGAAGGCTTCGTTAAAAATGATTCATCAGGTTTAGCAGAAAACATATATGATGCTATTCCCTCAAATTTATGTAGCAATGCTTCAAGATATACTTTAGCTACTGCAAAAAAAGGAACGAGAGCAAGTTCAACACAAAAACTTCTTCCTGATATGCTTAGCGCATACACTGTTAATATCGCTTATCACTCAAATAATCCTAATGGTGGAATGTCCTTAGAAAAGGCATCAACAGATACAAACTTTTTATATCTGATACAGGACTCTTTATAACCATTGCTTTTATCGACAAGAAATACACAGAGAATGTAATTTATAACAAATTGTTTTCAGATAAGCTTGAAGCTAATTTGGGTTATGTTTACGAAAATGCTATAGCTCAAATGCTAATTTAAAAAGGTTATAAACTTTTCTATTACACTATGAAAAGTGAAAACTCTAATCATCTGTATGAAGTAGATTTTTTAATCTATGAAGGTGACAAGATAAGTCCTATTGAGGTTAAGTCTGGCAATCACAGGCAACACAAATCACAAGAAGTCTTTTGTGAAAAGTTCAGTAGAAGAGTAAAGAACAAATACGTTATCCACACTAAGGATTATGCTTTTGCTAATGGAATACATTACCTTCCTGTATATATGGTTCCCTTTTTTTAACTCCTGAAGATTTGAGATATTAAGGAAGAAAGGCTCATAAGTACAACATGACAGTTTCATAACCGAATACACAGAAAATTTGGCTGTACAATACTTTAAACACTTAATATTTCAAAGGAAATATGCACCAAAATTTGCCACCTAAAAAAAACGTTTACATTCACACAAAACTCCGCATTCTTAAGCACTAGGATCTGACTTTTTTCTGATACAAGAAAAAAAAGCGCTCAAAATGTGCTTTTTATAGTAAAATACGAAAAGTTTGTGTGCTGAAAAGAAAGTGATATTCAATCAGAACAGCACTAACGGCTGTATCAAAAAAAATGTATTTTATTGAGGATAGGATCATGAGAAAACCTGTTGTAATGGGTAACTGGAAATTAAACGGTACCAAGTCAACTGTTACTGATTTAATTAAGGCATTCAGAGAGCCAGCTGACAAAAATGCAAACGTAGATGTTGCAATTTGTGCTCCTGCTATTTTCATTGGTATGGTTGAATCATTAGCAACTGGTTCAAGCTTAAAGTGGGGTTCAGAGGACTGCGATATCCACACTAAGGGTGCTTACACTGGTGAGAACTCACCTGAGATGTTAAAGGAATTCGGCTGCACCTACGCTATCGTTGGTCACTCAGAGCGTCGTGGCTACCATAACGAGTCAAACGAAATCGTTGCTGGCAAGTTCAAAGCTGCTCAGGATAACGGTTTAACTCCAGTATTATGCATCGGCGAGTCAGAGGCTGAGTACGATGCAGGTAAGACTCTTGATGTTTGCAAGGCAGAAATCAAGGCTGTTATCGATTTATGCGGTATCGAAGCTTTCAAGAATGCAATCATTGCTTACGAGCCAATTTGGGCAATCGGTACTGGTAAGACTGCAACTCCTGAAATCGCACAGAACGTTCACCACGGTATCCGTGAGTTCTTAAAGACCTTCAATGCAGAAGTTGCTGACGGCGTACGTATTCTTTACGGTGGTTCATGCAACGCTAAGAATGCTGCTGACATCTTCGCACAGCCAGATGTTGATGGTGGCTTAATTGGTGGTGCTTCATTAAAGGCTCCAGATTTCACTGCTATTATCGAAGCAGCTGCAAAGGCTTAATTTAAAAATAACGGACACGTGTAATATGGCAATCAAGAAAATTGGTGTTCTGACCTCAGGTGGTGATGCACCAGGCATGAACGCAGCTATTCGTGCTGTAGTTCGCACAGCTTTATCATATGGTTGGGAAGTTTTAGGTGTACGTGATGGTTACTCTGGATTACATTCAGGTAATTTCGTACAGTTAAACAGCCACTCAGTATCTGATCTGTTAAACCGTGGAGGTACTTTCTTAGGTACAGCTCGTTTCCCACAGTTCAAGCAGCCTCAGGTTCGTCAGGAAAGTGTTGAAGTTATGAAGAAACACGGCATCGATGCTCTAGTAGTTATCGGTGGTGACGGCTCATACATGGGCGCTAAGTTAATTTCTGAGTTAGGCTTCCCTTGCATTGGTTTACCAGGCACTATCGATAACGATATCGCTGGTACTGATGCTACAATCGGTTTCGATACAGCTTTAAATACAGCTGTTGAAGCTATTGATAAGTTACGTGACACCTGTTCTTCACACAAGCGTATCAGCGTTGTTGAAGTTATGGGCCACCACTGTGGCGATTTAGCTGTATGCGCAGCAGTATCATGCGGTACTGAGGCAGTTCTTGTTCCAGAAGTTCAGTGGAACAAAGAGCAGGTTTATGCTGACATTAAGAAAGGCATCGATGCTGGTAAGCGTCATGCAATCTTAGTTGTTTGCGAGAACCAGACAGATGTTCACCAGATGGCTAAAGAGTTAGAAGAGTTAACAGGTCTTGAGACCCGTGCTACTGTTCTAGGTCACATTCAGCGCGGTGGTTCACCAACAGCTGTTGACCGTGTATTAGCATCACGTATGGGCGCTTATGCTTGTGAGCTATTAAAGAGTGGCGAATCAGGTCGTTGTATCGGTGTTGAGCGTGGCGAACTTGTTCACCATGACATCATCGAGTGCATCAACAACATGAAGCACCAGTTCATGAAGAGCACTTACGATTTAGCTTTAAGCTTGAAGTAATTGTTGTTTTTCTTAAAAATGCCCTCTTTTGAGGGCATTTTTGTATCTTACGATTTATCTTCCAAAACTTATCTCTACTTTTATGTTCACAATTTGCCACTAATAAAGGCAAAACAAGAGCTTTATAATATATGATTTTAGAAGAAGGTTTGGAGATAAACACATATGAAAGATATCAGCTCAACAGGCTCATTTATAAACTTTTATCTAAATAATTACATTTATGTAGATAAAACAAAGTATATTAGAGACCTTATAAAGCTTGAAAGAGTTTTTATCTCCCGTCCCCGTCGTTTTGGTAAATCTCTTACCTTAGATACCATAGCAACTTTATTTGAAACAGGTGTAGAGCCTTACTTTAAAGGTACTTGGATTTACGATAAATAGACAGAACCTACCTATCCAGTATTAAGACTGAATTTTTTAGATTTAGATAAATACTCACTTGAGCATTTTAAGCAAAAACTAAACGCAATCATTAGCTCATTTGCACGAGACATCAATGTCAAAAACTACGAAGAGAAAGTCGAACCTGAAGACACAATCTACTTCCTGTTAGATGAGTTAAGAAAAGAAAAACGTCAAATAGTGATCTTAATTGATGAGTATGACTGTCAGATGACAGCAAACATCAATAATGAAACTCTATATAAGCAATTTCAGGAAAAAATCAAAAGCTTTTATGACACTATTAAAAACAAGTGGCCAATTAAATTCTTAGGAATAACAGGTGTCACGAGATTAAAAGATGTAGAAATCTTTTCAATAGGTTCTGATATCAGAGATATTACCAATGCAAGTGCCTATTCTCAGATGATAGGTTTTACCCGTGATGAGATAAAAAGGTACTACATTGATTATTTAAAGTTGGCAGCTTCCTATGAGAACAAATGTAGAGTGGAAGAAGTAACTGACACTCAGATTGAGTCTATGTTAGATATGATGGCTCAAAACTATGATGGTTACTGCTTTGATGAATTCTATAAAAAGAAAGTATTCAGTACCTGGTCTGTAAATAGTTTCTTTCAAAGCATTATTGAAAATAAATTTGTAGATTTTGGAGAGTACTGGTACGACAACGGAGGACTACCATCAATCTTAGTTAACTATTTAAAGACCCATAAGTTAAATTCATTGGATTATGTAGAGAAAGATAAAACTATCACTATTAGAGTAAATGATTTTAAGAATCCAACGTCTTTAACCTCGATCAACCAGAATGTCTTAATGTGTCAGACGGGCTATTTAACATTACGCTCACCAGTATACTCAAAAGGCTTTATGACCTTAGGAATACCAAACAGTGAAGTTTACAATGCACTATTTTCCCTAATGGCACTAAATATCTTTGATGATACAAAGCTTTTGAGTGTTAATGAACAAATTCTTACACAAAGTAAAGATGTTGGTGAAATCATAGAACTTTTCAATACTGTTCTAAATACAGTTTCATATGATAATTATCCAATCAGTTCTGAAGCTGTGGTTCAGCAATTACTCTATATGTACTTAAAAGGTATTTGTAACTCTGTCAGTGCAGAACTGCACTCATCAAAAGGTAGAGCTGATCTTGTAATAGAGTCTGATAACAGAAGGATAGTCTTTGAATTTAAGTATGCAAAGAATGAGATAGAAGCTAAGGTAAAGCTTAGTGAAGCCATTGAGCAGATTAAAACACGTGACTATGGCAATATTGTGCCTAAGAAAGCAGAGCTTTTAAGAATTGCAGCTGTGTTCAATGCTGATCCTAAGGTAAGAGCTTTTACTGAGTATCACGAAGTTTAAAGTTCTTTTAATTATTAACAGCTGCATCTCTTAACAAGATGCAGTTTGACAGAGCGCTTCTTTGTTCAAACTGCATTTTTAATGAAAACAATTATTAGTGACTATTACTTGTCATTATTAGGTCTAAATACCTTTACATTATGATAGCCCTTTTCTTTTAACTGCTTTGCCTGCATGGTACTCATCACGCCCTGATCACAGTAAAGAGCATAGGTCTTTAATTGATCCAGCTTGTTAAAGTCTGAGGCTGTTTTATAGAAAGGCATTAAGATAACTTCATTCTCAAAACCTGTTAACGGCTTCTTTTCAACATCATCAGGAGCTCTTACATCTAAGATCACATCTGATTTAGCTAGCTCTGATACAACCTCGATCTCTGTTTTAAGCTTGGTAGTATCAGTTGGGATATCAGCAATATCAACAACCTTCATACTTTCGAAAGCTTTTTGTACAAGATCAGGATCCATCTTAGCCTCTTCCTCTTCAACAAAAGAAGCACTAGGACATACATTTGGATGATCTGAAATTACGCCACAGTACTCAGGCATGGACTCAGCAAAACCAATAGTACCAATCTTACGAGACATATCGATGATGTCCTGCTTATCAGCTGTAACTAATGGTCTTAACAGCAATACATCACATACATTATCAATATGAGTTAGATTGCGTAGGGTCTGGCTTGATACCTGACCTAATGATTCACCAGTAACTAAAGCTTCAGCATCAAAGTGCTTTGCCACCAATGAGCCTACTCTCATCATCATACGCTTTAGGATCACACCTCTAACACCATGATGAGTTCTCTCTAAGATCTGTCCTACAATCGGCTCAAATGGAATAGTTACGAACTTAACGCGATGTGAAGATGCATAGCGATCCCAGATAAAGTAACTCTCCTGCTTTACTCCAATCTCATGAGCAGTACCGCCCATGTTAAAGAACAGGTAATTTACCCTGCAACCACGATGTAATACATCATAAGTTGAAACGCCACTATCAAAGCCTCCTGAGATTAAAGAGAAGACATCACCCTGAGAACCTACAGGATAGCCACCAATGCCTAGGTGCTTGTCACCTGACAAGTAAGCTACCTGATTTTCAATTTCAAGGTGGATTAAAACTTCAGGATCATCTAGGCATACACCTTTGTTAGGAAATGAGGCTTTGAATTTACCGCCGATGATCCTCTCTGCCTGCTGAGAGTTAAACTCATGATTGCCCTTTCTCTTTACTCTTACAGCAAAGGTCTTATTCTCAATTGAAGGACCTACAACGTCTTTAATTGAATCAAACAGAGAATCTAGTGTGGTAAATGGGTATTCATTTACTTCCATGAAAGAGTGAATGCCAGGAATTCTTGATAACTCATTGATGGCATCTTCTTTTGATACAGGCTTTTCCTCAGTTCCAAAGATAGCTACAACCTTATCCCACTGAGCATAGGCATTAACAGCGATGTTGTGGTGTTTGCAAACATTAACAATGTTCTGTCTAACTAATCTAATAAGACGATTGCGAACTGGTTTACTCTTAATTGAGATTTCTGGGAAAAGTCTAATAATAAATTTCATGGTGTGCTCCGAAAACAACAAAGGCTCCTGCACAAAGGAGCCTTATCTTTAACAAAATTTAATTACTCGTGAGAGTGTTTGTGACAGCAGTGATGTTCACCTTGCTCATGCTCATCATCATGGTGATGACCGTGACAGCAATGGTGCTCATGATCGTCGTCATGGTGATGGCCATGACAGCAGTGATGTTCATGATCGTGCTCATCCTCATCATGGTGACAGCAGCAGTGCTCGTGATCATGATCTTCAGATGGACAGTGACCGCCTACGTGAGCATGACCGTGTTTGATTTCCTCAGGGGTAGCCTCACGAACATCCTCAACTACAATTAGGAAGTTCAGAGTCTTGCCTGCAAGAGGATGATTACCATCAACAACTACAGTCTTGTCATTGATTTCCTTGATTACAACAGCCATAGGACCATGCTCTGAATCAGCCTCAAAAACATTGCCAACTGCAATTTCAAAATCACCAAACATTGCTCTGTCAATTGTCTGCACGAGATTCTTATCATATTCACCGTAAGAATCCTTTGGTTCTAACTGAATTGCAAACTCGTCACCTTTCTTGTGACCTTCCAAGGCTTTCTCCAGACCTCTGATCAAAAAGCCGTGACCGATAAGAGCAGTTACAGGCTCGTCAGGCTGAGTTCTGCCAACAACCTGACCATTAGTTTCAGTTACGGTATAGCTCAATGTTGCAACTGTATCTTTTGTAATATTCATATTATCTTGCCCTCATAAAAACCGGTTAGATTTTAGCAGAAAAAAAATAAAATTATCTTTGAGAGATATTTCTTACGATAGGTGTGAATCCTGAAGGTGCCAGCTGACCGTCGTTTGTATCAGTATCTCTTGTGATAGAAAACTTTTTTAAAGCCCTGTCTAGCGCTTCTGTACATGAAGAGTCAACCTTTCCTTCTGCATTTAAAGCTGTTACAGTGCCATCACTGTCAGTTTCGAAAACCCTGCAGCTGTCTGTATTACTGTCTGTAGCATTAAACATTAAAGTAAAACCATCTGTTGCAGTATCCAGGTTCATGGAAAAATATGGTTTTGCCTGTTCACTCAGTGTTACTGTACAGTTGTCATAACTTCTGTCAAAAGCACCACAGGTCTGCATATATTTTGTAGCCTGATAGACTTCCTTTAAAGCTATGGTTCTGATTTCATCTGCTGATAAAGAATCATCAGCCTCGACATCAGAAGATGCACTCTGAGCATCTTCTGATGCCTGAGTTAAAGACTCTGCCTTAGAGTTACTTCCAGATGCTCCGTCCATCACACAACCGCCGATAAGGCAACCTAGAGCAATAACAAGACAGGTAACTCTAAAATAGCTTAATGATCCATCTGCATTAAAAATAGGATTAAACATTTTAACCTACAGGCCTCTGTTTTTATTTACTATCTGTGTTCTTTCAGAATCTCATCTGCACAGTCTATCTGTTTTTGTTTGAGTATGGAACGGCATACATAGCCTTCACCATATCTCGAAGGTGCTCAGGATAAGAATTTAACCTCTCAGAAAACTTCTGTCTGTCAGTTTCACTTACATTCTCAGCGTGGCCTGCACTTATTAAAGCAGTAGGATATAACTCATAGTTTTTCCATACAAAGTTATCAATGATTGCCGACAGCTCTTCAGGAGTTTCAAAACCACCTTTGATAGGATCACCTGCTACCAGCTTTACATGACCTTTATAGCCACGAATACCACGGGTGATGGTTTCAATATCCTCAAACTCGTCTTTATGATACTCGCCATTCTTCTCTTTTTCATAAAGCTCATTTGCTTTGGCAAGATCATTAGGATCATATTCATATGTAATGGATACAGGAACAATGTTCAGAGAACTCATGTATTCTGAGAATGACTGCTTTTTCTGACGACCGTATAAAGAAATCATCTTTAATACAGCATCTTCAGTCTTGTCATTGCCGTCTTTGGCTCTTCCCTCTCTCTGGGCAATCCAGATTGATTGTTTCTCCTCAATGGAAAGGCCAATGTAATTTGATAGATGAGTTAAAGCCTTTAATTTTTCACGTGGAGCTTCAATTGATCTTTTAACAATAAAACTTCTGTTCAATCTCATGAGTGAGGTTGCTACAGGCAGTCTTAACAAGTTGTCGCCAATGGCGATTCTTACAGTATCACGTCCTGACTTGAACAGGGCATAATCAATGAAGGCAGGATCAAGAGAAATATCTCTGTGATTTGAAATAAAGAGATAACCTTTTCCTTTTTCAAGTTTGTCAAATCCGACCAACTCAAGACCGTCAGTTGTGGTTTCAACCATCTTCTTTACAAAGTTGGCCACAATAACCTGAAAATCTTTGATAGTTTTGATTTGTGAGATCTTTTTCTTTAAAAGGATCTTTACAAAAGGCTTTAAGATAAAACCAAGCTTTTTATAAATAACCGGAAAACGGAACTTTAAAATACTGCTGATGACCATTTCATCAGAAATGATCTTGTTTAGCTCTGACTCAACCTCATCATCACGACATGGTCTGATATCGTCAAAAATCTTATCATAAGTAGTTATTTTTTTATCTTCTGTATTAGTAACCATAAGATGTATTTTGCCTGTTGCTTAATATAATTGTCCGCTATTTTATCAAAGAATTGCACAGATTTTTAATTCATATCCACATTAGGTACGTGTTTGAACTGGAATTATAAAAAAAATGAACCAGACTTATAAAAATTGAGCCTTCAAACAGCCTTTTACAGATAAGTTAACAGTCATCAGAATAAAAAAAGAGAACCTGTGTAATAAAAAAGTAAAAGTTTCTTAACAAAGCATATAGCACAGAAAATTGCGAGTTAAAAAAGTTACATAATGTATAATAAACAGAAAGACAGTTATAACAGGATCACAAGATGAGCGATAAACATTTTATGCCATTACCTTACGGTAAAAACGGATATGAAGAAATACGTAATGGTGGCTGTTACTATGTGGACAAGACTCCATATATAAAAACTCTTATTGATACTGACAAGTCAGCTGTCATGTTGTTTACAAGACCAAGACGCTTTGGTAAAACTGTCTTTATGAGTACGCTCAACTCATTTTTAAAGATAAACAAAGAAAATCCTTCTGACACCTCAGAACAGCTAAGACTTTTTGAAGGAACACAAATATTAAAAGACACAGAGTTCTGTGAAAAGTACATGGGTAAATATCCTGTTATCTTTATCACTTTAAAGAGTGTTGATGGAGATAACTTTGAAGACGCCTATAAGATGTTTGCCATTGTCGTATCAAAAGTTGCTTCTGAATATGAATATCTTTTAGAAAGTCCTAGGTTAAATGATTCAGATAAGGATAAATTAAAAAAAATCACAGATGAAAGCTTTTTAATGAAACTTGAAAACTCAGCAATACTTAAGACTTCATTAAATACCCTGTCAGCTCTTTTATATAAGGAATACGGTAAACTCCCTGTCCTGCTCATAGATGAATATGATGTACCTTTAGCCAAGGCCTCATATCACGATTTACTCAAATATAAGACATACGACGTAAAAATTGATGCTAACAATACCTACCATTCAAGAATGGTAACTTTAATGTCAGGCTTCTTAGGTATTCTAAAAGATGAGAACACTCTTACCAAGACAGTAATGACTGGATGTTTGAAGGTAGCTAAAAACAGTATCTTTACAGGTGTTAACAATCTTAAAGTAAATACAGTAATCTCCAGTAATATGGATTTGACAGGCATCATAGGTTTTACCAAGGATGAGACCTCAAAGGCATTAAAAGATTATGAGATGGGTGAATATGCTCAGGTTGTTAAAGATAACTATGACGGTTACAGGTTCTGTGATAAAGAGATGTTCTGTCCATGGGATGTTATAAATTTCATTGATGAGAACTATAAAAATAATTTAAGCGGACATAAAGAGCTTGTTCATGCTAATAATTACTGGGCAAACACTACTTCAAGCTCTGCTGTCTATGAATATTTAGGATATCTTACAGATAAAGATACTCAGAAGATGCAGGACTTAATTGACGGTAAGTCAGTAAGTTTCAGTCTCAATGATTCCATGAACTATGACAGTCTGTCTGAGCACAATCCTGATGACTTCTGGTCACTGCTTCTGCATACAGGTTATTTAACCTTGGACTGGGATAAGACAACAGAAGAGCTCAAAAAAGACAGTCAAGCTCATAAAGTGTTCTTTGCAAGAATTCCAAACCAGGAAATCTTAAAATGTTTTATCAGCAATATTCAGAACAGATTTAATAAAGAGACAGCACCTGCATCTGTTGCTGAATCTCTTGCAAACTGTCTTTTTAAAGGTGATGCTGATACAGCATCAGACACTATCTTTAACCTTCTGCAGAACTATATTTCAATTAGAGACAGTGCTACAAAGGCTCCTCATGAGAACTACTATCACGGTTTTCTAAACGGTCTCTTTTCTAACTGCTCTAAGGAATTCTTTTCTGAATACCGCTCCAATTCTGAATCAGGCGACGGCTATGCTGACATTATCTTTAAGAGTAACCGAGGCGGGAAAGTTGCCATCATTGAGATAAAATCATGTTCAGGTTCTGAGAGTAAAAAAGCAAAAGCCAGAGAGGCTGTAGCTCAGATAGAAGAGAAGAATTACGCAAAACCATATCTTAATAATGAGGATATATCTTCAGTTTATGCATATGGAATTTCATTTGATAAAAAGGACTGTGAGGTTCTTTGTAAGAAGATAAGGTAATATTTCCTCTAAGTCATGGTTACAGGTTGCTCTTTTTAGATTGATTAAAAGAGCAACCTGCAATTTTCTGTATCATATTTGCAATGCTAGGATCTTTGCGCGCTCATTGCTTGTAAGAGTATTTTTCTATTTAACTTTACGATTTAAGTTTATGAATTGCTATCATGATGGTTAGATCTGCGCTTAATGAATGCCTTTTAAAACTTTATATTCAGATTCTGCAAATGTATCAGTCATTCCTGAAATATAATCTACAAGCAGTCTTATTCTTAAATACATTTCAGAGAATACAGCCTTATCCCTGTTCTTAAGGTAATACTCCTTATGTCTTCTGGAAATCCTTGAGGCTATACGTTTACAGAAGGGATTGCCACCTGTTCCAGACAGCTCTTTTGCAAAGTCATCCTCATTTTCAAACAGAAGATACTCGTAGGATTCAAATAGACCTCTAATATAACTTGCTCCTGACAGATCTAAAGTCTGAACTTCAAAATGGTTGTATACAGCCTGATATTCAAAGTTCTTCAACATTTTTAATGCAGTTACACCTGGATAGTTGCCATAAGAGAAATCAGGTTCACCTGTTTCTATAAACTGTTCAAGATCCTGACTTATGGCTGTGGCTATGTCATTTATGTAAAAGTTTGAAATGACATCACGTAAATAAAACAGAGCTTCTGTTTTATTTACTAAAAATCTTTTTTCGATTTCATTAACATCGAGATATTTTGACAGTTCTGACAGCTCAGGATAATTATCAAGTTCACGGCAGAGTTTTAAAATTACATATCTGTCAATAAGGCCTCTGTCAAACGCATCCTCCAGATCTGCAAGAACATAAGCAAGATCATCAGCATACTCTATGATAGTTGCAAACGGATGACGTGTATCACGATGACACTCTTCCCTTATCGCATCAAGAAGAACTTTCTCTGATAAAAAAACTCCTGCATTAGCATATGACCATGAGTAAAAGTCCCCCTGTATTCCGTTACCGGCTTCACCTTTACCCTGACCTAACAACAGTTCCTTGATGGTATACGGAACTTTGATCACAGAGGCGTACTGACTTAAAGTAAGATTAAGATCCTGAATTGAAAATGCCAGTCTCAGCCCCTGAGCATTGCCGTTAAAGGTCAAAAGATCATCTTTTTCCACCATGGCAATTTCAGAACTTATATGACGATTCTCAACTGTCTTTTTAAGCCACTCTCTGATTAACGATTCACCAAAGTGTCCAAAAGGTGGATTTCCCAAATCATGCATCAATGATGCTGTATAAAGACAGCTTGTCATTGGTCGCAGTATCGGCACAAAATCAGCCTGAGAGCTTTTTTTTGCTATAGCAAAAGAGATAAGTCTTGTGTACTGGGCCACTTCCAGAGAATGTGTAAGTCTGTTTCTTGAGGCAGCTTTCACATCTAAAGGGAAAACCTGTGTTTTCTGCTGCAGTCTGCGCAAAGGTGCACACATTGAAAACTTTAAGCGGTCCTGCTCAACACCAAAATCATCAGAGTCTGATAAATAAAAGGATGAGAGGCCAAATGATAACTGCCCATCAGATAAGAAATCGCCCCTTAGGCGCTTGGCGCAAAAGAGGCGGGAAGATAATTCATTATTATTCATCTATGTTCACTATAGTATGAATGTAAAGCCAACTGGGTAAAGAGTCATTATGACCGCTTTACACTAGTATGAAGGCATTGCCACAGGAGCCTTGTAACTGTCAAAATTCTCAAAGAGCTCAGGCTCTGTCTGTCTTAATTTAGCCAGCATAGATCTTGTAACCAGAGTTACGCCACCTTCAGAACGGTAGAATCTCTTTGCATCAAGAACAGGATCTTCACCGATAATCATGCCACGTGGAATTTCACATCCACGATCCATAACCACCTTAGTCAAACGACAGGCTCTGTGAATAATGCAGAAAGGCATAATCACAGACTCAGACAGGAAGCAGTTTGAATGAACTCTACATGAGTTAAACAACAGGGTTTGGTTAATTGATGAACCTGAGATAATGCATCCTGCTGATGTTACAGAGTTTCTTAAAATGGTTGAAGTACCACTGATATCCTGAACCATCTTAGCTGGTGGTAACTGGATCTGGTTGGTCCAAATAGGCCAGTTAAAGTCATAGATATCCAACTGAGGCTCAATAGATGCGATATCCATGTTTGCTTCCCAATAGGCGTCGATGGTTCCTACATCACGCCAGTAAACAATATCTTTGTTACCACGGTTGCGGATGCATGATTTTGAGAAGTCATGAGCATGAACCTGATGCTGCTGAACTAAAGCTGGAATAATATCCATACCAAAGTCACGGTGTGAACCTTTAGTCTGCGCATCTTTTTGTAAAACGTCATATAAGAAATCTGCATCAAATACATAAATACCCATTGAAGCTAAGCTCATATATGGGTTATCAGGCATAGTTGGAGGATCAGCAGGTTTTTCAACGAAATCTGTTACTAAATTGTCACTGTTGACATTCATGACACCAAAGCCTTTGGCCTGCTCTTTTGGTACAGGAATACATGCAACAGTTAATGGACCGCCCATCTTGATATGATCAAGAATTAAGGTTGAGTAATCCATCTTATAGATATGATCACCTGCCAGAATCAAAACATACTTTGGCTTGTGATCTTTAATAATATCGATGTTCTGGTAAATAGCATCGGCAGTACCCTGATACCAGTGCTCTTCATCCATTCTCTGAGAGGCTGGAAGGAAATCAATGTACTCATTCATCTGATTCCTGAAGAATGACCATCCTGCCTGTAAATGACGTAAAAGACTGTGAGATTTGTACTGAGTTACAACACCAATACCCTTAATACCAGAGTTAACACAGTTAGACAGTGCAAAGTCGATAATTCTGAACTTTCCTCCGAAGTATACTGAAGGTTTGGCTCTTGTATCTGTTAAGGCTTTTAATCTACTGCCTCTACCACCTGCTAAAACCAGGGCCATGGTCTGTCTGACGACGTCACGAGCACTTTCCATTAGCTCCTCCCACATGACTAAAAATCTAATTTAACGTTTTGATTTTTATTTTAGTTTGTAAGAGTTAATTTTTATAGATGCCTAAATCATTTTTGGGATCTAATCGGTGATATTTAAAGCATAATCAATGCGTTACGTGATCATGGACACATATATAATTTGCAACCGTTTGCAAAAGTGCGTTGCGTCACACAAATTGCATTTCTTTTCAAAATTTCAGGCAACAAAACTGAACATTTTCTCATTTTTTAAGCTAAATAGTCATCGTAAAAAAACAATTTTTTACACTGAAGAGCTTTGTCTATCAACATTTTCATTAATGTGAGCCTATTTTTAAACCTTGAAAAATAGAATTCTCAAAAAAATATTAAAGAGATTTTTGTAAGTGACGTTATTAAGTTCAAAGGGAAGGAAAAATCCTTAACAGAATTCAAAAGATTTTCCGCAGGAGGAAAACAAAATGTCAATTTATGTAAATACAAACGTT
>ERZ1026894.649-NODE-649-length-24415-cov-9.753202_pt1 | contig 24415 bp, 6 predicted proteins | sample MGYA00380177_ERZ1026894 | MGnify/ENA primary metagenome ERZ1026894 (study PRJEB33269, sample SAMEA4719813) | human gut metagenome | biome: human-associated habitat; feature: organic feature; material: feces | place: Cameroon | collected 2013-10 ... | reverse complement strand
GCGGAGAGAGAGGGATTCGAACCCCCGGAGGTTTGACCCTCAACGGTTTTCAAGACCGCCGCAATCGACCACTCTGCCATCTCTCCGAAAATCCGTCCGGCTTTAGTCGGACGATTTTCTGTATTTCTTCCGCGGAGAGGACGAGATTCGAACTCGTGGTAGAGAATAACCCCTACGACAGTTTAGCAAACTGTTGGTTTCAGCCACTCACCCACCTCTCCAGTGGTTCGCTTTTGCGAGTGCAAAGATATATCAGATATTTCAGTCTGCCAAATTTTTTGGGATGTTTTTTTGCAGTTATTTTTCACAATATATGCAAGTCGTTGTCTGTCAGCGGTGGTTGCGGAACGTTGTGGTTGCGGAGTTTTGCAATGCGGCAAATTTTAAGTATGTTTGCATATGCATCTCGGCAGAGCAGGTCCAATCAAGTATGGATGCTTTGCGCTCGATTTGCACTGTCTTATGGTGAAAAATAAGGATATGGGAGAAACTGCGATATCATTGGTGGAGTTCAATCGGCGCATCGGCGGCTTGCTGCACGATGCGTCGGTGCAGCGGTGCTGGGTTGTGGCAGAGACAAGCGACGTGCGTCAGAGCGGCGGTCACTGCTATCTTGAGTTGGTGCAGAAGGATGCACAGACGGGGCAGACGCTTGCCCGTATGCGTGGCATTGTCTGGGCGAGTGTGTATGCCCGTCTGCGTTGTGAGTTTGAGAGAGCCACGGGGCAGCCGTTTGCGTCGGGAATGAATGTGATGGTTGAGGTCAGTGCCAATTTCCATGAGCAGTACGGGCTGTCGGTGGTGATAACCGGCATCAATCCCACTTATACGCTCGGCGACATGGCCCGTCAGCGCCTGGAGATACTCAACCGGCTGAGGAGCGAGGGCATAATCGATATGAACAAGCAGTTGCCGTGGGCCGACGTCGCTCAGCGTGTTGCTGTGATTTCTGCCGCTGGCGCTGCCGGATATGGCGATTTTATGAATCAGCTTCACAACAACCCGTCGGGTATCAAGTTCTACACGTGTCTTTTCCCGGCGGTGATGCAGGGGCAGAGCACGGTGACGTCGGTCATCGCCGCTTTGGAGCGCATCAACGACTATGCCGATCTTTTCGACTGTGTGGTGATAATCCGTGGTGGCGGCTCGACGAGCGATTTGAATTCGTTCGACAACTATGACCTTGCTGCCAACGTAGCGCAGTTTCCGTTGCCGGTGATATGCGGCATCGGGCACGACCGCGATAATACGGTGGTCGATTCGGTGGCGTCGGTGAGGGTGAAGACGCCCACGGCTGCCGCAGAATGGCTGCTCGACCGAGCGCAGTCGGCTCTCGACCATGTCAACGCACTCACAGATATGGTGGTCGACTCTGCCACGCAGATGCTTTCGGGCGCGCGTCAGCAGCTGGCATATTTCACAAGCGGCATTCCGTTGATGGCCGACAACATCGTGGTGCGCCACCGCGCACGTCTGCAGCAGATTGCCGCGGCGATACCTGTTGTGGCGGCACGGCGCATCGACGGCGCGGGCAAGGATTTGGCGTTTGCCTCACAACGGGTGGCGATGGCGGCACGGCAGTGTGTGGCTAACGAGCGGCAGCGCATGACGGGGCTTGAGAAGCAGGTCGAGCTGCTGTCGCCCGACCGCGTGTTGCGCCGTGGCTATTCGCTGACGCTTCGCGACGGACATGTGGTCACCTCCGCCTCGTCGCTCCGTGCCGGTGACAGTCTCGTCACCCGCTTTGCCGACGGCGAGCGAACGTCGGTGGTGGAGTGAGGTTCTTGAAGAAAAAAGTTGATTGTAAATGGATTAAATATAATGCTATGAAGCTTGAAAAAGGGATATATGAAAATTTGATAGACAGCAAATTGGCTGCCGACATAAAAGTTAGTGAAGAGAATGGACTGATTTGCAGCAAAGATGCGATGGATGCTGCGGAATCGTCAAGGATGCTTGCAGAATATCTTGCGGAGGCAGTCAGAAGAAAATTGGATGACAGCGAAAAGTCGTTGGAGGATAAAAAAGATTTGGTTAATGCAATCCTTGATACGGAAATCTTTGCTGGCGACAAATCTGCGATTGTCGAGACCAATCTTCTTACGGAAGTCATGGACAGGCGGGAAGCGGCAGAGCGTAAAGCTGTCAAGAGGGAGGCGCTTCGGCCGCGCACGGGTTTCCGTGTCAGCAATCTTTTCACGGGAGGGCAATCGGCTGTTCAACTTGGGCATGAGATTGTCAGAGACATTGCATCCGCCGACAGAATATGCATTATTGTGTCGTTTCTTAGATTGTCGGGTATAAGGATGCTGCTTGAAGATTTAAGGCGGTTTTGTAAGGTTGATGGACATAGATTGCAGATAATAACGACTACTTATTGTGGGATAACAGAGGCAAAGGCGGTGGAGCAACTGGCGTCATTGACAAATACGGAGATAAGGATTTCCTATAACACCGAGATAGAGCGGTTGCATGCCAAGGCTTATATTTTTGTCAGAAATTCAGGCTTGAGCACGGCTTATATAGGGTCATCAAATCTCTCCAAGTCGGCTCAGACAGATGGCTTGGAGTGGAATCTAAGGGTGACGAATGTAGAAAATCCGCATATCATCAAATCTGCTCTTGCCACATTTGATATGTATTGGAACAGTGAAAATTTTGAGGATTTCGGAATTGGGGGGATTGAGAAATTCAACAGAGAGTTGAAGAGACAACGTGATGCCAAAGATCCGCAAAAGCAGTTTGAGATGTTTAATCGTTATCAAGTGCTTCCGCATCAGAAACAAATACTTGACCGACTGCAGGTGGAACGTGAGGAGAACGATATTTGGCGCAATCTGGTTGTTGCGGCTACGGGAACAGGAAAGACTGTAGTTGCGGCATTCGACTATAAGCGTTTCCACGAACACAACCGCAATAGAAGCCGATTGTTGTTTGTGGCTCATCGTAAAGAGATTTTGAAACAGTCGGAACGTACATTCAGGAGCGTGATGTGTGACCAGAACTTCGGAGAACGATGGGATGGGGAGTCTAAACCCGTCGCAGGTCTGGATCATTTGTTTATTTCGATAACAATGCTGAATAACCGGATGGACGATACGTTCAAAGAATTAGGCGCCGATTATTATGACTATATAGTTATTGACGAGGTGCATCATGCCGCGGCCGACAGTTATAAGAATATTATCTCGTTCTTTAAACCGAAAATTCTTCTCGGACTTACGGCTACACCGGAGAGAATGGATGGTCAAAGTTTGTTGCCGGATTTCGGAGGCAGGATAAGTGCTGAAATCCGTTTGCCACAGGCTCTTGACGAGGGCTTGCTGACACCGTTCCAATATTTCTGTATTTCGGACACTGTAGATTTGAGAGAAGATGGATTGATGCGTGGCGACAAGCTGATTGTCGATAAGCTTAGCGACAAACTGTGTGACGGGGAGCGTGTAAACTTGATAGTTAAGACACTGGGACGGTATCTGCCCGACGAACATAATTGCCGGGCATTGTGTTTCTGCTCCGACAAGAGGCATGCACAATTCATGGCGGAGCGATTCGCGGAAAATGGGCTGCGGTCGGGATGCCTGACATCGGATGTAAGTGCGGAAGAGCGGGTAAGGCTTAATTATGCCATACAAAAAGGTGAAATCAACTATCTGTTTGTGGTCGACATATTCAATGAGGGTGTTGATATCCCGGAAATCGACACTGTGCTGTTTCTGCGTCCAACCGACAGTTTGACGGTGTTTCTACAGCAATTGGGACGAGGCTTGCGCTTGTGTGAGAGCAAGGACTGTCTGACGGTGTTCGACTTTGTCGCTCAAATGAACAGGCGTTATGATTTCTCTGAAAAATTCAGAGCTCTGTCGCTTCAAAAAAAGGCTGACGTTAAAAAGCAGATTCAGGAAAACTTCCTGGATTTACCGCATGGCTGTGCTATTTTTATGGAACGCAAAGCTCGGGAATACGTCTTGCAAAATATTCAGAAGGCAACGTTCCGTAAAAACATATTGATTGATATGTTGAGAAAGTGTGATGGCACACCGACTATATCTGAGTTTCTGAAGGACAATAGCTTTGATGTCCGAGTGCTGTATAATAAGAATTGCTGGACAAAAATTAAAAAGGAGGCGGGAAAATGCACTTATGACGAAGACCGTCTGACCAAATTGTTTGAAAAGGGGATAGGGCGATTGACGCATATTAACTCTGCTTCCCAAATCCGATTTATCCGTAGGTTCTTGAACGACGGCTGCAGCTGGCAGATGTCGGATAGAGAACGCTATTTCGCCACGATGCTTTATTATGCGTTGTTTCAAGAACCTGTCAAGAATCTTGGATTCGGAAATATGCAGGAGGCGCTTGAGACGATAAGAAATTATCCGTTGTTCGTTCAAGAAATAAGGGAACTGACCGACTATATTATGGAAAACCTTGAATTCCGGACATCTGTGCTCAGCGAAGCTTATCCATCAGCTCTTGAATTGCATGGTTGCTACAGCCGTGAGGAGATATTCATTATATTTGGCCTGCAGGATGAAAACAAGCAGAGGAAAGGTCATGTGGCAGGATTGCAATATGTGGAGGACTGCGATACGGAGTTGTTTTTTGTCACGCTCAACAAATCAGATAAAGATTTCTCGCCAACGACCCAGTATGACGACTACTTTATCAGTGCCGACAGATTCCATTGGCAGTCGCAGAATCGGGATTCACATGGGAACAGAGGCGACCGTTATGTCCACAACAACGGACGGCGCTTTATGCTGTTTGTAAGGGAGAACAAGCGCGACGGATTCGGCAACACTTCTCCGTATTACTGTATGGGCATGCTCGACTATCTTGACTCATATGGCGATTTCCCGATGAACATACGCTGGCAGTTGGAACAGCCAGCGTTGCCGCAATTCATCAAGGCTGTATAAGCGGTGCTATCTCCTGGGCGCACGGGGTTATCTGACGATGACTTTGGTGGTGCCGAAGATGTAGAGCCCGGGCTGGAAGTCGCTGTATGTGGCAATGCCGGGCTGCACGTCAAGGATGCGGTAGAGCTGACCCGCTACCGTTACCACATTCAGTCTTGTTGCCATCGTGCTCTCGATGCGCACGCGCTGGTTGCCGATTGCGCGGACGGTTATATGGTCTTCTGTCTGTGCGTCATCCTCGTTCTCTTCCATGTCGGGCATAATGTTGTCGGCATTCTGTTCGGCGATGTTGATCACCGAAGTGTAGTCGTAACGGGCGTTTGACCTCGTTGCCGTCGGCGACATATATGTGCGGAACGGCATTACTGTCGACAGCGATGAAGCGTCGTCGAAAGCCGTACCGCTGTCGTTCATTCCATACACATTTCCGTTGCTCACATTTATGGAGGCGAAAGTGCCGTGATGAGCGTATTTTCCGCCCACTGTCGTTGCCATGTCTTTGGTGACGGGGATGGTTATCGCGCCATACGACGTGTCGCCGGTGTGGTTGTTGCCGTAGGCGTTGAATGTCACGGTCTGAGCGTCTTCCCAAGCCCCGAAAATATCGTTGTAGAACGCACTTGAGAGGTCGAACTCATAGTAGCGCGCACCAGGGAAGCGCACGATGTAGGGCACTTCGCCTGCAAGACGCAGGTAGTCGGGGTAATTGTGGGCTGTCGCATAGTATGGGTTGGCATACTGGTTGTAGAGTTTGTCGGCGTAGTTGTCGACGAAGAACGTGTTTGCAAAAGTGTAGGAAACTCCATTTGTCATGGCGTTGCCCGATGCGTCGACGGGGGAGAACAGGTCTGCGCCCGGACGCTGGAACACTGCCGACGGCACGTTGCCCTCGGTGGCAATCGACGTCAGTCCACGGAGCCAGTACTCATGGTGCAGGGAGTGGATGTTCTGACTTGGATTTTCGATTTCCGTATCCGACGGCGAGCCGTAGAAATGTGTTATCTCGCCGTTGAGCGACGCGTCGGCCTTGTCGACGGTGAACGGCAGGCAGATGCCTTCCCATGCGCCTTTGCTGTCCTCGGCATAGTGCAATGGGCGGCGCACATACCATGCGCGGTCGTTGACGTTGAACGCAATCGGCACGCAGAGATTGTTGTTGTTGCAGGTCTCTCCATCGCCGTTCTCGTTGTCGGGCGTGCGCTCCACGAGGTGGAGCAGCGTGGTGGCATATCTGTCGTTGTCCTTGACGATATGGTGTCCGTTAATCAGCGCCTCTCTTGTCGTTTCGTCATAGTTGAGAGCCTTTTCCACCACATCGTAAGCCTCAGAGCCTACAGCCTCGTCGTTGTCGGCAGTGTAGACAAGGAGGTTCTGCGTGATGCCTGCGTCTTCTCTTACAACGAAGTCGTTGAAGTTGGTGGCGTTGTCGTCCATCGGCGGGTAGAAGATGCCACCGACTGTTTCCGTCGCTGCAGGAAGGTCGTGCAGGCAAGTGAAGTCGACAGCCGTGGTGGCAGGGTTATGCACGTAGGTACTCATCGTGATTGAGCCATTGTTGTAGGCGTTGTAGTGGAACGCGTCGAGCGACGTGTCGCCGTAGTAGGCGGCCGTGCGATACACACGGTTGCTCATATAGCTGTTCTGGTGCGAAGCGATATCGCATGGGTAGTTGTCGGGGTTGTGCTGAAGCGACTGCCCCCAGAAGAGGAAGTCGTTCATCGGTTCGGCGCCGCTGTTGTTGGCGTTGAACAGAGGCATGTAGACAACAGGCGTCGGGACGCTGCCGTCGGCGTTGTATTTTACGCGCGGCGCGTCGAGCGGGTGTGTCTTGTCGTGGCGTGTGTCCACCTGCTCATAGTTGGGGACATCGCCACCCTTTCCGATACGCAGATATGTGATGCCGGTGTTGTTGCCGGTGATGGCATCCGTGCGGCACGCATACTGATAGTCGCCGTTGGCATAGTAGGCTGACACGTATTTCAGAATCTCATTGTCGGCGTCAGCCTCAGTGCTTGATGTTGTCGGCTCGGCGCGGTGGCGAGCGCGTAGATAGTACTCGTTGAGGTCGTATGCCACCCGTCCAAGTCGGAAATCCTCCGTGGTGTATCCCTCGTATGGAGAGCCATCCCAGCGATAGACAATAGGCGTCGATCCGCTTTTGCCCGATGCCGGCGCATACTCGAAGCAGCAGTGGTAGTTGCCAATCTTGCCAGAGGCATCCAAGTTGGAAATCTTGCCAGAGGCAAGTCCGAGGTTATAGATGTTGCCAGAGCTTTCGATGTTGTTGAAAAGAGATTTTCCCGAAGGGACGCCGCTGATCACGTGACCGTCTCCATGCAGGATTCCCGCGAAGTCGGAGATGTAGTATCCGCCCTTGTCGGTCGCCTCCAGAGCGATGTTGTTCTGCAGGAAGAACTGAGCTTTTGCGCCATAGCGCGGGGCGTTGCTGTCAGTTCCGATAGAGTCTACAAACGCAACAAAGGCAGAGAGGTCGGTCTTGTCGGAGATGTAGATTCGTGGCTCTGGCAGCGGGTCAGATTCCGCTGCGTCGAGGCTTTCCTCATTGACGCGTGTTATCGCCTCGGCAAGGTGGAGGTTTATTCCAGCCTTGTGAGGGTCCATGCGGTGGTAGTTGTGCACCACAAACTTGTCGGCGTCGAGCATTCCCACCTCCATAATGTCGTTGAGACCCGTAATCGAGACACCAAGTTGAATGCCGTAGCCGTTCATATAGTAATAAACGGGGATGTCGAGCAGGTCGTCGGTCTTGTCGTAGTGGCATCCCGAGAACAGACCTTTGCCCTTTTCATCGGCTTGGCTGAAGGTGTCGTAGCCAGTAGCCACGTTGTTGCTGATATTTTCTTTAGTCCACGGCGTGGTGTCTTTAAACGCCCACTTGCCGTCGGCGTCCTTCTGCCGCTTTCCGATGCGCCAGTAGTAGCCGTTGACAGCAAACGACTGGTCGGCGCTGACAACGATGTTGTCCTTGGTGACGCGCACCATCTCGCCCGGCAGCGCGCAGTTGCCGATTGTGATTTGTCCGCTTACGGTTGGTCCCTGCACATATTCGATTGTCAGATATATGGTGTAGGTGTATTCGCGCTGAACGTAGTATACCGTCGGGTTGCTCTCGTCGATTATTACATCGGAGATGTTTTCAACCTTTTCATACTTTTTGTTGGCAGTGTCGTAGGTGAACAGGCTCTCAATCTTCACAAACTCTTCGGTCTGAGGCTGGTAGTAGGTGTTGTCGGCGTCGAGGTTGCCCGATTCCACCAGCTCGTAGCCTGTTTCGGTCTTCTTGTAGAATTTACCCGTGTTGGTGTATATCGGCTTGTTGTCGGTCTCACTGACATATTCCTCGTAGGCTGGTGCCTTCAGCACGAGCGTTGCCATACTCTTTCTGCCGAGGTGCTTGTCGAAGTAGTCGGGCTCAACGTAGTTTGTGTTGTCGACCATGTCCACCAGACGGAACGAAATCTTGGCATCCTCCTTCAGCCCTGCGGGCAGCGAGTTGTTGAAAAGGGTGGCTTCGTCGTCGCCCTTTTCTCTCATCGACAGCAGTGCGGCAAAGCCTTTCGACGCCTTGTCGGGATCGTCGATGGAGGTTGCGCCTGAGAAGTTGTTGCTCTCCGCTCCGCCGACATATAGTTTGTAGCCTCCGGCAACCGCGTCGGAATAGTATGTCTTGTCGGTTTCGCTGGTCTCTGTGCCGGTGAGATAGTTGCGATACTCCAAGTCGCTTGAATACTGGCTCTTGTCGTCGGGATGTCCGCTGCGCATCTTCCAGTTGAATATGCGCACCGGCTGGGTGCTTTTCAATCCGGCGAGAACGGTGAGTCCGTCCTTGTTGTCGCTGTCGAATTCGAGCGGATTCTCTTTCGACGACTTGAACGTGTATCCGGAGATGTTGACATTGTAGTAATAATGAAATCCGGTGACATACCAGTAGTGCACCTTCACGTCGTCGACCGTCTTGTCGGAATCAGGCGCAGTGATGGAATAGTATCCTGTCGGGAAGCAGTCGTCGACGATGTATCGGCCCTTGTGGTAGGGGAACACAAAGTTGCCGGTGGTCTCGAGGAAGTCTTCCTCGTGCGTGTCGCCGTCATGCCGCTTGTGATTGTTGTCGGCATACACATAGCCTCCGCCCTCATCCTCGCGGACGTTGATAAGGTTCATTTCCACGACGCCGTAGATTGGGCCGTACAGTTTGTTTTCCACCACCTTTTTGCGTTCGGCGTCGTAAGTTTCATGACAAAGTTGAATCTTCATGGCATATCCCGAAGCGATTCCGATCATGTTCATCGCCGTACCGTCGTTTCGTTTCTGAAACTCTCCGAATGGGTCCTCGGCGTCTTCCTTGTCCTTGTTGGCGTTATAGTCGTCGATGTAGCGTTGCTTGACGCCCTGATACGACATTCCGGCAAAGGTTTTGTCGTCGGTCGAGGCGGCGGCAAGCTGACCGTAGCGGTTGCGCCACATTCCGCTGTTGAAATCCACATTCGACGTGATTGCGCTTACATAGAGGATGTTGTTTGAGAATCCCATGTAATTGCGGGCTTTCGTGCTGTATCTGAAGTCCGTGTTGTTGTCGGGCTTCGCTTCCAGATGTCCGTTGCTGTCAAATCGGATGTCGTTTGCCACCATCTTGATTTCTCCGACACGGGCGATGGAGTAGGGCGTCTTGTTGACATCGTTCACCGTATAGTCGCGGGCGCCGAGCAGCGAGAAGCAGTTGTCCTCCAGGCGGATGATGTCGAGTCGCTGGAATGTGTTCAGAATCTTCGGATTGTCGATGGTGTGCCCGGCAAAGCCATATCCCGTCAGGTCGGCGCTGCGGAAGCCCTGTGCATACGACAGGTGTCCGTCGCCGAAGATGCCTCCCTCGCTGTCATATTCGTAGAACTCATTTTCTCTGATTCCCTCAAGTCCCGACGGCGGTGTTGCGCCCGATTTGAAGAAATATTTGTCCTGCAGCGAGATGTAGCGGTATGTGTATATGCCGTTGGCGGCATCGGCGTCGCTGGCATAGTGCTTGTAGTAATAGCCGTATAGGTCGGTGCCGTCGGGCAGTTGCACCGGTCTGATGTCCTGGTGGGAGATGGAGATATGCTCACTGTCCTTGTTGTCGCCGACAAGCACAAGAGTGTTGCCGCAGAATCCAGCCGTAGAGCCGCCGGGCAACAAGTTAAGATCATCGCCGTTGCCGTTGGCGATTATGGCATAGTCGAGATTGTATTTGTAGGTTAGTTTCAGCACGGTTGTGTTGTTGGCGAATACCGAGCCTTGAGCCACCGAATATCCGCCGCCATAGACAGCCTCATCAATGGTGATGTTGACGTTTTCCCAGCCCACCGACGGCGCGGCGGGAACTATCTTCTTGAAGTAGTGGTCGCGGTTTGCGTCGGTAATCGTGTCGCGCATGCCGTTGCCGTTGTCGATAGCCACGATGTCTTCGTAGACGCCCTGCGATATCCACTCGTCATTAAGCAGATATATGTGCTGCTTGATGGCAGGTGTCTTTTCCTTTCCGTTGTCGTTCTCAACTCCAAGATTCTTCCGGTCGGCGCGTTTAAGCTCATATCTGCCTCGGACATGGTTTTGTGGGTTGGTCGAGTAGTAGGTTGGATATCCCACGATCACCTGAGTGGAGCCATACACATAGCCCGAATACGAGCCGCCCGTGACGGCGCGGAATATGTGGCCGTTGAGCATCTTGATAGTCGAGTAGCCCACCACGTTGCCCTGCTGGCCTCCGCCGTAGACGAAGTTGGCAGAGACGCCCAGACCTTCCGGATTGCTGTCGGGGTCGACCACGCCGCAAGGCAGAAACTTGTTGCCGTCCATCTTTGGCTCGGAGCATTTCACCGATTCGCCGATTGTCACGTTTGCGATTCCGTATATATAGCTTTCCATACCGTATCCAGCGCCATAAACGTTGAGTGCGGAATATTCGGCAGCCTTTACCAGCAGCTCGTTCGACTTCTCCAGTTTGTCCTTGTCCTTTCCAGCCAGCATGTCGCTCTGCAGGTTGATGAGGACGTCGCCAATGATTGTTCCGCTCTTGAAGCATCCGCCATACACATTTCCGCCGACGTATGCGCCGTTTTTCTCCTTCGGCATGAATTTGTTGCGGATGTTGAGTTTGATGAACGGATATTCAGAGTCGGCATCGCCGAGCAGGTAGCCACCTCTGTGCGACGCCTTGCCTTTGTAGTCGTAGTTGGTGTTGTTGCAACCGCCCACAATCTTGTCGGTTATAGTCAGTCCCTCCGGGAATGTGTATTCAAGCACATTTCCGATTTTGCCGCTTGTCTTCGGCAACACGTTCATGTTTCCGCGGTTTCCACCGCAGCAGAATGTGCCGATGATGCAGTCTGTCAGTCCCTCGCCGGTCTCGCTGCCGTTCCATTTGAGCGAGCCTTGTATGTCGGTCTCCACCGGTTGGAAGTAGAGGTCGAGGAGGTGCGGATAGACAATAGGGCGTTTGCTGTTTTCCGTAGGGAGATACACCGTGCTGATGTTTGCGTTTTCGGGGTCGTTGACCCAGTCGATTGAATCGGCAAGATTCAGCTCCTGAGTGTGGTCGAATTCGTCGCCGTTGAGTTTCTGGAACATGTTCATGTAGTCGTTGTCCTCCGACGTCACAAACAGCTCCTCGCCGTTGCATCCCATAAACACGCCGCCGATTCTCACATGGCTTCCGATATTGACGCTGATGTCGCCCACAGACGTGTCAGTGCTTGAATCTTCCGACGCGCCGTAGGCAAGCATCTTCTGCACGGTGGCAGAGTTGCCGCCGCCATACACGTTTCCGTCGATGCGGATTGTGTCAGATTTCGACACGCCATTGATGTTGATGTTCACTTTGTTGGTCAGCGGTCGCCAAGAGTTGATGTTCACCATCTTTACCGCGTCGCTTGTGCTTCGGAGTTGCGTCATGTCCTCGCGCATAGGCACGGTGTAGACCAGAGGCACCGTCTCGGAGTCGGGGTCGTTGGGATTGACAGGGTAATACTCGTTGACAGTCACCTTCTTGTTTCCGTTGCGGTCGATGGCATACAGGTAGTTTCCGTTGCCTGCGCCATACACATCGCCGAACAGATGGCCGCCGTAGATGTTGATGGAGGTTCCAGTGCCTCCGTTGTCCATAAAGTGGCCATCCTTGTTCAGCCCCACGTTGACATATCCCGACACGTCGTTGCCGCCATACACGTTTCCATGGATGAAAATATCGGCATTGCTGTAGGTCGACGTTGTCGGCGTCTTTTCGTAGCCAATCTTCACGGTGGTGCTCTTAAGCACATCGCCCATAAATCCGCCTCCGAAAATGTCGTGGCAGTCGATGGCCTTCAGTTCCACGTCGGTTGAGTTGACTGAACTGTAGGTGCCTCCTCCGAACACACGACGGCAGAACACGCCACCGGAGCCCACGATGTGCGTGTCGCCGAACACTTTGCCTGAATATCCGCCACCGATGATGTCCATCACCGAGTAGCCGTTGAAAAAGTGCTTGTATTCCTCGCCTTTCACGATGTCGATGCCTTCGAGGATGCTTCCTCGTCCTTCCATTTCCACGTTTACATACGTGTCACCCATCACGATGGCATTCTCACCGAATCCTCCGCCGAACACGCTGAATTGCGGTGTGCCGATTTTTTCGTAGATTTCTTTCCACTCAATGCTTTCAAAGAAATTCTTGCCGGTGTCACGTCCAGCCACCATTTCTGTGCTGTTGTAAAGGAGTCCCTTTGTCATGGTGATATAGGAGTTGTTGCCCACAACGGATGCTATTTTTCCGCCTCCGTAGATATTGTGGTTCACTTTGAACTTACGTGCTTTAGGGTCGTACTGCGGAGAGTAAATCGTTCCGTCTACGATGCTGGCAGGACTCCATGTGCGTGCCTGTACGTTCCATAATGCATGTGCCTGCACTTTGCCTCCAAGAATCAGCAGGTTGGTGTTGCCGGTTACGTCGGCAGATGTCACCGCCACGCTTTCGCTGCCATTCTCAGTAACGGTTTCGACGCTTCCCAGACCACCTCCGTGAGCGCTTTTTCCTAACCATCCGTCGTAGATTGTCAGCAGGGTGTTGCCATACACAGTGCCGTTCTGGCAGCCGCCAAAGAAGTCTTCCATGAGAGTGGGGTAGGTATCGTTGTCAACATCGGGATGCACCATGTTGGCGTCATCGCTTGGAGAGAGATATTCTTTCGTTGTGTCGTCCCAATAGGGGTAGTGCATCACCGGGCGGTCGAGGATGAGACACGAGTTGCCGTAAACACCTCCGAGACTCTTGCTGTCGGCACACTCAGTGACAACACGCCCCCTGCCGCCAGCAAACACCTGCGACATCAATGATCCTCCACGGATGTTTACGAGAGTGGTGCGGTTTGTCGGGGATAGATAGTTGTCGCGGGTGAACACCGCAGCGTCGGCTTTTTTGCTGCCTACATTCGCCAAATCGCCGCCGCCGTAGACTCTGCCGAATATCAATGTGCGTTCAATAAGTCCGAGTCCATTACGGAATTTGTACATTTTGCCATAGATGTGCACTTCGGTTTTCTCTACATGCGCCATGTCCGGGAAATCGATGAAAACGCCGTTTCTTTTTACCGATTCCACACCGGAGCCTCCTCCGTAGACACTATGATTGACATCGCCTCCCTTGATGAAAACCATCGACTTGCCTTTCACCGAACCGAAGTCATAGCCGCTTCCGCTGGAGAAGTCGCCATAGGGCAGCGCTCCCAAACCAGCACCAAAGATGTCGTGGCAGCCAAGTTGACAGTCGGTTTCCACATAAGTGTCGCCCGTTACATATCCGGCATAGCCGCCGCCATGAATCTGAAGCAGCACGAGTCCGGGCACACCGATTTTCCATGCAAAGCGGCTGATATGATAGCGGCGGAATACGCCTGGATCGTTCTCGCCGCCATCATAGCTGCCGAAATAGAGTTTCTTGTCTTCTTTCGACAACTTGAGATAGTCGTCGTAGATATCTTTTTCAAGGTCGAGATATGTTTTATAGTCCTTGTTTTGATAGAGATAGCGGTATTTTATGCCGTCGATTGTTATTATGCCGTCGTCGTCAAGTTTTGCTCCAGGCTGCGCATAGACTTCGGTTTTTCCAACGGATGTGTTGACACCATACCCCGCGCCGAACAACGAGAACGAGGGGTGTTCAACGTGAATGCTGTTCAGGAACCAGCAGAGCCCCTGTACAGTGGTGTTTTCAAACATACTTATGGTTTTCCCCTTTGAGTCCTTTATGTCGTCGAGGGGGGAGTGGTTGATTATAACGACAGTCTTGCCGGTGCCGGCAACAGAGCTTGAGCCCACATGGCAAGCCCTGTTTCCTCCGCCAAAGATGTTATAGCCGGTGGAGAAGGTGAATCTGTCCAGATCGAAGAATTTCTTAGTATTCTCATTGTTTCTGATACGGTCGATGGCATTCTGTGCAAGAGGGTCGTCGATGTTGTCTAACGACGTTGCCCTGTCAATGGCATAGGCAATCTGTCGGAATTCGTTCTGGTCCTTGCAGACAGGGCTGCTGTCGGCCTCCACGTCCAGCCATGTGGTGATGTTGCCGTCGGGACTGGCTTTGCGGTTCCATATCCATGAGCCGCCGTCCATCTGCACCTTAGTGTTGCCGAGAATGTTGGCATAAGTGCCGGTGCCGGCAACGTCCTTCTTGCCGAGCACCTCCTCGTCGGCAGTCAGCTCGCTGTCGATATCAATGTCGCCATATCCGCCGCCATACACGTTCTTGCCCAGCATTCCGCCCTCGATGTGCACAAGCGTGTTGCCGTCGACCGTTCCGTAAGCGCATCCGCCGTAGATGTCGCCCCAGACGTAAGGCACCACATTGTCGATGCCGCTGTCTACTCCGGGATTGCTGTTGACCACGTGTACAAGCGTGTTGCCGTTGATGCGGCCGGTGTTGTAGTATTGGTTTGCTTCAGCCTTTTTGCATCCCATGCCGCCGCCAAACACATCGCCGAAAATGTTGCCGCCACGGATGTTGACAAAAGAGCGGTAGCCACCGGCACTGTAGCTGATGAACGAGCCGTCGGTCTGGTTGAGCGTCGAGGCGCTTGTCGGCACGTCGGCAGAGTAGTAGTCGGAAGGTTTTGTCTCTTGGTAAACGCCCACATTGGCATTGTCGCCGCCGCCGTAAACGTTGCCATAAATATTTGCATCGTCGGCAACCTCCACCTTGGTTGTGCCGATGACACGCGCCAAGGTCACGAAATGGGTCGACGAGGCAGTTTCAGGCTTCAGTCCGGCGCTTCCTCCAAACACGTCGCCATGGGTGAATGCACCGCGCATATACACCTCCGTGTTGCCTCCAATCTGACCGGTGGTGTTGTCCTCGGTCGACGCAATGTCGCCGAATCCGCCGCCAAACACACGGTGGATGAATGTCTTGCCGTCGACGGTGACTTTGGTGTTGCCAGCCACAGTGCCGGCATATCCGCCGCCCAGCACAGCCCAGCCCAGACAGTGAAGTTGGGCACACCCTTTGAGAGGTCGAGCGAAGGGAAATCAGGGTTGATATGACCGTCGTGGTTAGGGTCGTATTTGCCATAGTCGCCGTCAACGTTGACTGTAACATCGGTGCTGCCAACGGTCGTCAGCCGTCCGTATCCGCCGCCGAATACACTGAAGTGCGGATTCTCGTTGTCGGTGTACGACTGCTTCCATTCGTCGGTTATCAGCAGTTCGTAAGGCGTCATGCCTTTCTGCATCATCACGGTTGCAAGTCCGGTGCCGTCGGCTACGCTTGTGGTCACGTTGCCGTCGGCGTCTTTGTATGTGCCCACGTTGCAGGCAAGATTACCGCCGCCATAGATGTTGTGGGGATTCAGAAACTTGCCGTCGGCATAGAACTTCGATCTTTCGTATACCATATCCTCAGTGGCAGGCTCGTCGCCCTCACTGTCGATGTCGGGGTCCCAAATGTAGAAGATGTTTTTAACAGGGTCCCACATCTTGAACCATATCACATTGATTGAGAAGTTGTCGTCTTTCTGTTTGCCGTTGCTCTGCTCTCCGCCGCCGTCGTCCTCCTCCAGAATCACGTTGGTGTTGCCGAGGATGTCGGCTGAAGTGACCGTGCCGTCGGTGATGTCGCCGTTACCGCCGCCAAACACCTGACCGGCGATATTTCCGGCATAAATGTTGACATACGTGTCGTTGGCAACCTGTGCAAGATTGCCGCCGCCAAAGATGTCGCCGTAGATGTAGGGAGCCAGCTGTGTGTTGCCTGCGAACGACACGTTGGTGTTGCCGGCAACCAGACCCACCAGCTCAGGATGCTGCGTGAAGCCGTCGCCGGCGGCAAACGCTTTCGAGGCAGGGCGCAGACGGCGTCCGTTGCCGCCGGCAAACACCGAGCCGCGGATGTCGGCACTGTCGCCGATCACGACGTTTGTGGCGTTGCCGTCAAACTCAACAATCGCCATGTCGCCTCCGCCATAGATGTTTTTGTAGAAAGTGCCGCCCATGATGTTCACGCTCGACTGTCCGTAGAGGCGAGCCATGTCGGAAAGCGTCTCGACGTTGGAAGTGCCCATCTCCTTGGCGTCAGCCACACCATATCCGCCGCCGAATACCGGGCAGTAGAAAATTCCGCCATTGATGTTGAGCTCCACGTTGCCATAGGTCTTGCCGAGGGCTTTGTAGTCGCCGGAATTGCCGCCGTAGGGGTTCTGCGAATAGAAAAAGTCAGTGCCACGTCCGCCGGCGAATACGCCGTTCGTACAATGAAACTCTCCGCCGTTGATGGTGATCGACGCCACTGTGGCGCCAACCTTTCCGTAGACATTGCCTCCGCATACGTTTGGAGTGGCGGCGGTGCTCGACCATAGGCCTTTGCTCATAAAGCCGCTTCCTCCGCCATAGATACCGTCGATAGGTTCGGTCGTTGAGCCGAACTCACCGCTGTTGATCACAATCTTGGTGTTGGTGTTGGTTGGGTCGACATCTGTGAACGACTCGAAATCGTCGTTGTTGTAGCAGCGATATGTCACCAGACGGTCTTTCGCGTCGGCATACGGGCCGTAGAGCATCACGTTGCCCGTCGCATCCCAATAGGCTATGCTTTTATCGGGAGTGTGGCTGTCGGCGTTGTCGTCGCCTTCGCCGATGCCGTTCATGCCGCCCGCGCCCGCGCCGTAGATTCCGCAGAAGATGTTGTCTGTCTTGGTGTTGCCGGCAGGCAGAATCTCGAATAAGCCGCCGTTGATGGTTATTGTGCTGTAGCCATAGAACGGGTTGTTGACAATCACGTTGCCGGTGTGTCCACGACCGGTGCTGCCGCCATACAGCTCGGTGACAATCACGCGGTTGTCGATCCACTCGTCGTTGTTGTTTCTTGAAGACGCCGGGTCGAGCAAGATGTTTGCACGTCCCATATACGTGTTGTCAGGCACGTGGTAGTCAGTGCCGTTGTAGGGGAGGAAGAAGTCGCGCTGCGCACCCAGCGAACCGTTTACGACACGCGCCACCTTTCCGCTTCTGATTATTATGTCGACATCCGCATACATGGCACCCTCGTGGCTTCCGGCGAGAATGATACCGGCATCGTAGTCGCTCTTGCGTTTGCTTGTTTCTCCCTTGATTCCCCTTTCCGGGTTGTGGGCATCGTTCCATCTGCGGTCGATGTCCATCTCGATTGTGCACTTTATCGGCAAGTTTGGAGTTCCCATCACTCCATTGTAGTCTTTCTCGGAGGATGTCTGACGTCCGCCCGCGCTGATTGCGGAGTAGAAACCGGATTTGATTGATATTTTGAAACCCTCCTTGCCGTGAGGCATCGACTGCTCGAAATCGGAGATGCTCTTCTTGTTGCTCAGCGGAAAGAAACGTCCGTCGTTGTTGAAACCGCCGAAGATGTGGAATGCAGTGGTCACAGCGCCGTCGATGGTGCCGTAGTCAGGCGAGTTCTGCCCGAAACCGGTCATCTGTATGCCTTCGCCCATCTCAAGGCTGTTGTACTGGCAGTAGATAATCTTGTAGAAATCGCCGCCGTTGTTTGTGACAGGGTCGTTGTTGAATGTGATGTATTCAAATCGGGTGTCGCCCCAGATCGGCAGACCCTTTTCGGCACCATAAATCTCGATAGTGCCCTTGTAGTCGGTGCCGTCCCAGTCGCCCGTGATGGTGGCGTTGCGGAAAAGAGGGGACTCTCCCTTTGCTTTAGCCCAATCGTCAAACTTCAGCATGCTTTTGCCTCTGTTGTTGCTGGTTATGTTGAAACCCGTGTATTGACTGTTGGTCACGTCGGCATGGCTTGTGCCCATCAGCACGATGATGTTTTCGTCCCAAGTACCCGTCTTGGCGAGCTTGCTGTAGGCGCCTTTCCACGTCTTCATCGCCTGTGTCGGGGAGTAGCCCCACTCCTCGTCGTCGTTGTCATCGCCCTGCGCGTAGGTTGTGCCGTTGATGCTCACCGCCTCAGGACATAGGTACACCACGATAGTCACTTTGATGTTTTTGCGGAAAATGATGTTGCCACCGCTCTTTACGGTAACAGTACAGTTGAACTGGTCCTTGTTGGTGGCAGTTTCCGGACGTACAAATTCGTTGGACGTTTCCGTCAGTTTGGTTGTTTTGTTGTACCATTCGTATGTGATTTCAAGCCCAAGCTCATCGTTTGTGAAATTCTCTTTCGTGTTGTTTTTCACATTAACGATGTATGTGCCCGGCTTAGTGTCGTAGTCGAGTTCGGCGGTGATGCCGATGGCTTCGACAAGAACGGTGTTTGTGCGCTGGCTGCCGTCGACAGTCATGGCGTAGACATACTGAGAGTAGGTTTGTCGAGGCAGGGTGAACGGGTTGCAGGCAGTGCTGTTGACCTGTTCGCCGTCAGTGTTGTCGGTAGATGCATACCAGTTGTAGACATCGGAAGTGATTTCTCCGTCTTCTGTTGTCACGGTGAGCACATCGCTTGTGCCGCGCTCCGCCTTCAGGGCAATCGAGCTGAAAGAGAACCGTTTGGAAGAGTTTGAATATAACCATGGCCTCTTGTCGAGGTTGTTTTGGTTGATGTATAGGTTGTTGAGCCCGGCAAACGTCTTCCCGAACGGCTCTCCTGTGGTTGCGTCGGTTGCCGAAATGTCTTTTTCAACGCCGTATTGGTTGTAGGCGTAGGTGTCGGCAGCCTTGTTGGCAGGAGTGTAGTACCATGTGTCCTTCACCTTGCTTGCAAAGTTGTCGGCGGCTATAAACGCCATCACGCTGGCTTTTTTGCATTGGGTGGTGTTGGCGCTTGTCTTCAAGCCGGCACCGTGCACATAGATGTTTCTCGGCCATACGACATAGCCTGTTTGGTTGGCAAGTTTGCTTGCCGCACCGAAACCGCATGAAATTGTCACTTGTCCTTCCACACCGTTGAGTGCAGCGTTCCGGAACACATCAATCTCCGTGTCTGCGGAGATGTTGAATATTCTCAGACTCACGAAGTTGTTCAGATATCCGGCTATACCTCCAATTCTGAATTTGGTCTTTGTCGAGAAACTCTCGTTGTTGTCGGTGATTTTTGAGTTGCGGATTATGATGTTGCTGAGTTCCGCGTTCTGGGTCATGTCGGCAACCACAATGCCCATCTTTACCGTGTAGTTGGCGTTGTTGAGAGGTATGTGTGCCTCGAGCTTCTCTATTCGGGCGTTGTCGATGATGAGGTTTGTGACAGCCGCATATTCATTCTCGTTGTTGCCCTTGCCGTTGAGTCGGGCGAACAGACCCCACGAAGCCTCTTTTGCTGCGTTGAAGCTCCATTTGATGAGCAAGTTGCTGACGGAGTGCCCGTCGCCGTCAAACTTTCCGGCGAAGAAGTGTCCGTCGGTAGCCTTCGCGATGCCTTGAGCCGTGCCGATAGGAGTCCACAGACCCTTGCTTAGGTCGATGTCCTTGGTGAGTTTGAAATATTTCTGAGAAAACATTTGTTGAGCTGCGCCATTGTTGACTTCATGCGCCAGTCTTGCCAATTCCAAGTCGTTGCTGATGAGGTAGGGCTTTTCCTTAGAGCCGTCGCCCTCGGTGCCGTCGGGATAGAGCTGGTAGCTGTCGGCATAGAAATGGTTGCCGTCGTAGTCCACGCCATAGGCTTTCGGCTCGATGCTGAAAGCGATGGTCTGCGGGGCATTGCCGGCAGACGTGATTGTCACATCGCCGCTCCGAGTCTTGTTGGTCAGCGGCAGCGTGATGGTCTGTCCGCTGTCGGAAATGCCGTCGGTTACGCTCTTGGAGTCCACTGTCCAAGCGAATGTGCTTCCGGCAGGGATGTCGGCGGAAACGATGGAATAAGCCACCGTGCCGTTTTTGAAATCCCATGAGGCTTTAATGTCGTTGCTGCTTAATCCTTGAGCCATGGTCAGATTGACTCCGGCAATCATAAGCATGAGCAGAGAGAAAAAAACTCGTGATATGCTATGTGTTGAATGTTTTCTCATTTTCCAAACACTTTATTGTCGTTATCTATTGTTAGTCTATCAATAATTGACCCGTATAGGCATCCTCGTCGGCAAGCACATACAGGTAGCGTGGCTGTATGAGGATGCGTATTGGGTTTATCATCGCAGTCTTGCCTGTTGTGAGGCTGCTGAAATTATCCTTGTTGATGGTTATTCCGGATGTTACGTTCTTTCGGGTGACGATGGTGGAACCGTCCTCCGCTATGAATTCCACGTCGTATTTGACGTTGATTACAGGCAGGAATTTGGCATCGGGTATGGTGTAGATGTCGGCACCCCATTGCGTGTAGCCTGTAGATGTGACAATGACGGTCTGGGTGTTGTCGTCGTAGTCCGCGGAGCCGTAGCCTTTGTAGGCAATAGGGAATGGTGTCTCTACAAACGACTGACGTTTGATGTCGCTCCATGTTATTGCAGAGGCAGACCAACTTTTTGATGTTGTATTCCAGACGTAGGAACGCGATATTGTGCACGATGTGGAGAAGCTGCCTGAAAGCGTCACGCTCTTGATGCGGAAGTGGCGGATGGCATTCATCTTGGTGCCGAGCATGAAGAGCAGCTTGTAGCCGGTGAGTGTCTGGTCGAATTTCAGACTGACCGTTCCGCCTCCGTTGCTATCGGAGATGGCTCCTTTGCTGCTCGGGACGGCGCAGATGATCGGCGCCGCCTTTGTGTCGTAGATTACCGGCACAGGGTTGCCGCCGTCGCTCATGGCGAACGGAAACGAGAGGGTATATGTGTTGTTGGCGGTGCGCAAAAGAGTGGCGCCGCCTGTATATGGCATATATGCGAAGAAGTCGAACGACGAAGCCTTGGTGTATTCAGCCCAGCGCTTCTTTGTCGCAGTGTCCCAGCCGTATGTCGCCACGTTGTAGGTGGCAGTTTCATTGTTGAATATGGTGTTTGCAGCCGACGCATAGCGTTTCGGCATGTCGTAGTATCCGAACGTGCCCATCGTTGCGGGATGGCGCGTAGGGTCGTAAGCCTCGTAGGGGTTGGCGCGTGTAGCTGTTTTTTGCGGTTGCGCCGAGAATGAGATGTATCCGTGGTTGTCGGCTTGCTGTATGGGCATGTCGGAACCCTCGCATGCAGAAAGCGTTGCGAGAAGCGCGATAGCGGTTATTTTTGAGATATGCTTCATTCTTGTAGTCAATTCTTTTTACCAGTCTTCAGTGCCTGAGCCGTTGTTTTTAATGTCGGCGCCGGGAAGCCATTGTTCCACCATCAAATCGTTGAAAGAGATGCTGTCGCCGGTGTCTGACAGTTTGAAAATGTAAGTGTATTGGCAGCCCGCCTTCCACTGCATGTATTGCGCCGGCACTGTAGCCGACACCGTTTTGCCGCCGATGCTGGCGGTTATGGTGTATGCCCCCTGTTCGTAGGGGATGTTGGCGAGCGGCGGCACGTAGTACCATTTATTGTAGAGAGTAGGGTCTTTGAGGATGTGTATCGGGTCGCCCGCCTCCTCGTAGGGAGTGGTGAGGAGCAGTAGCCCCGAAGCATCTGCCGCTTCCGACTTCGACATCGTGAGAGTAGGATATGTGCCTGTCGGAATGCCGGTGAGCGGATAGGCGGCGTCGATGGTGCCGCGGAGAGGGGTGTCGGCATTTGCCGGGGTGTCGACGAAACGGCTGTCGCGGAACTTGATGTTGCTTATCGCAACCTCCTTTGTGCCGTCAGGATAGGTGAAACGGAAACGCACCTTTGCGATTATCGGCGCGAAAGTCAGAGTGACGCACGACCCGTATGCCGGCGACGTCGACGAAGGGGAGGCAAGCCAAAGGCGGCTTGCGTATGGTGTTGAAGTAGCGGTTGCTGCTTCAGAATATTCAAAGTTAAAAGACAAGGTAGCGGTAGCGTTGTCGCCCGAGCTGACCGAAGTCTTTACATCTGGATTGAAGGGACTGTATGCGAAAAAGCGGTAGCTCGTTGCCGAGTAGTCCCAATATTTTATTGTTTGCAGGGTGGCACTTATAGGATTTTCAATGCCAGCATATTCCCAGTCGGCAGTGTTTGTCGTAGAGCTGCCGGCAGAGCCCTGATTGTATGACATTTTATATCCGTCCATCACAATTTGCGGCGATGACGGGTTCGGGGAGTTTGTTGTGGTTTTATATCCCCATGTGCGGAACGTCTGGAAGATAGTCTCGAGACCGTTGCCCGCTGCTTTTGTTTTTGCATCCTGCCAGTTGTTGTTGGTGCTGCTGAAGGCGATGCTTGTCTGTGTATTGTCCGGGTCGGGCACAATGGGTTCGTCCGGCGCTGATTGAGAGCAGGAGAATAGGGAAAGTCCCAACAGAGGAAATATTAGGATGCGATGTTTCTGCATGTCTTCTTGTTTTTTTTAAAGACGGGCGGGGTAGAAACCCCCGTCCGACATATAAATGTGTCCGAGGCGTATGAAAATACACCTCAGACACAATGTTTTAGTCAAAATCCAAGGCGTGAGCCATGGAGAAAGAATTAGTTGTTTTTGACAACTTTGACAATCTTGTATGACTTTTTGGTTCCATTGACGTATTCAACAGCGTAGTATGTTTCTGTAGCCGGGTCGGTGACAACACCTTTCCACTTGAGAGCATTTACTTTGAGAGTGTAGCCTGGACCTGCCGGAACTTCTGTTACGGTAGTGGCAAAACCATCAGCAGTCTCTGTCACAACCATCTTCTTGCCTGCGTAGTCGGTGACAGTCCAAGTCTTGTCAGTAGCGTTGTTGGTTCCGTTCACGAGAGCGTTGGCAACGCTTGCCTCGTTGATTGTCTGAGTGGCACCGGTTTCGAGAGTTACGGTGTACAATTTCTGAGGAGCTACAGTAGCGCCGGCAGAATATACTGTTGCATAGATGTCGGTGCCGTTGACATATTCGTTGCCGTTGGTAGTAACTTTGTTGTCCTTGTAGCCGTATGTAGTGATGCTGTTGTCAGAAACAGTGGTGATTGTTTCCTGGAATCCGTTTGCCTCGTCGTCAACAACAACGGCGTCGAATGAAATGGCTGTCAAACCAGTTGATGAGCCGCCGGTAGAACCGTTGGTGTCCTGAGAGATTTTGAAGATGTAAGTGTAGGCGAAACCAGACTTCCATTCAGTGTATTCGGCAGGAACGGTTGCAGTGGCGCCTTTCACGTTGATAGTCTCTTTAGAACCGTCGACAGAAGTGAGCTTGTAGTCGATGCGGAGAGTGATGGCGCTTGCCGCACCTTCCGACGGGAGCACGTTCTGATAGCCGTCGCCGCAGTAAGAAGGTTTCGCTGCATTCTGGCTGAGGTATGTTGAGCCTTCTCTAATAGTGCCTTCGTCCTGGTTGCCGTATTTGACAGCGCCGAATCCTTTAGAAGACAAGGTGGCAGTTTCACCTGCAGCGGTTGTTGCAGTGAATTTTACGTGAGCCTTGTTGTAGTCTTTCTTATCCTTGTTGACGATACCTGTTGTAGGGAAGTACACTGTCAATGTTCCGGAATTGTTGAATTTTCCGAAGAGCGTTCCTTCTTCAGAGTTTGTGGTGCCGGTGGCGTCTGCATAGAATTTAACGTCGCTGACCACATAGCCTGGGATAGTCTCGAAGAGCGCCATGCGCACCTTGCTGGCAAGGTGACGGAAACTCAACTCTACCGGTTTGCCGTAGTCATTCTCTTTCTCCACAGCGGTCTTCATATCGGAAATGTAGCACTCGCTGAGAGTGTTTACGTCGCCGGTGAGTGTGTAGGCGGCAGTGGCAAGATTGGCTTTGTCAACGGATGACGGAGTGGCGTATTCTTTTGGCGCCGAACCTTTTTTACCCATTGAGAAAGCGAGGAAGTCGTAAGAGGCGCAAGAGTGGTCCCAATATTTGATGGTCTGCTGCGTTGCTCCGCTCTGAGCAAGAGATTTGCCAGCACCATTTACTGTCATGTCTTGATTTACATACTCCCATCCTTTAAGGTTTGACAAGGTAGAGTTTGCTGAACTCTCATTGAAGTTCACGTTGTAGTGGTCGAAAGCATAATTTTCATTGTTGGCAGCGTCTGTCTTGTT
>ERZ1026894.646-NODE-646-length-24471-cov-5.841825_pt1 | contig 24471 bp, 19 predicted proteins | sample MGYA00380177_ERZ1026894 | MGnify/ENA primary metagenome ERZ1026894 (study PRJEB33269, sample SAMEA4719813) | human gut metagenome | biome: human-associated habitat; feature: organic feature; material: feces | place: Cameroon | collected 2013-10 ... | reverse complement strand
GCGCCTTCCTCTCTCCCCTTGGGTTGTCTCCCTCACACATAGCAGCAACGTTATCAAATGGAATAGCGAACCCGAGAAGTGCTATCCCACAAAAGGCACTATCGGTAGCCTGCTATCAATGTTAATTACTAAAACGTTATAACAGAAGTACACTAAAAACAAACTTTCTCAACATATCAAAAAAATGAGCCGAGCGCACTATTTTTGCACTTCGGCTCACTTTTTTCAGGTTGTATCACAACCCCCTTAATTTTAACGAATGATAAATAATACAGTGACCGCCATCGGCAACAGACAAAAAAGGAATCGTGCCCGGCGATGGATTAAGTAAAGCGTCATAGCGATAGCGTAAATTATAATAATCGAGGCGGCAGTAACTTTATCAAATAACTGCGCATATTCTTGTTTTTCTACATAATGACCAAAGCCTATGATGCTCATAGACTTTATTACGGTCGTTTTGACGATGCTGTAATTTGCTGTAAATTCATTGCTATAAAGCGTTTGTGAAATTTACACAAAAACAAACTGTAAGGTTTATGTAAAGAACCTATATTAAACAAAAAATGTTGAAAACTCGGTTGAAACTGTTGAATTGCAACTGTGCCCGCCGGAATATACAATAGGTATACAGACTAAATTCAACCCGACAGGAAAGGAAGCTTTAACAATGTCAAACGAAAGATATGAACTCAACAAGAACCTCGCCCAGATGTTAAAGGGCGGAGTAATAATGGACGTAACAACTCCCGAGCAGGCGAGAATAGCGCAGGAGGCAGGCGCTTGTGCGGTAATGGCGCTCGAGCGTATCCCCGCAGATATCCGTGCCGCAGGCGGTGTTGCAAGAATGAGCGACCCCGCAATGATAAAGGGTATCCAGAACGCAGTTACGATCCCCGTAATGGCTAAGTGCCGTATCGGTCATTTCGCTGAAGCTCAGATACTCGAGGCTATCGAGATCGACTATATCGATGAGAGTGAAGTCCTTTCACCCGCAGATGATAAGTACCACATCGACAAAACGAAGTTCAACGTGCCTTTCGTATGCGGTGCTAAGGACTTAGGCGAGGCGCTCCGCCGTATATCTGAGGGTGCGTCTATGATAAGAACAAAGGGCGAGCCCGGCACAGGTGACGTTGTACAGGCTGTAAGACATATGAGAATGATGCAGCAGGAGATCCGCAGGCTGACATCTATGTCAAAGGACGAGCTTTACCAGGCGGCAAAGGACTTGCAGGTCGACTATGAGCTTGTAAAGTATGTAGCGGAAAACGGCAAGCTCCCCGTTGTAAACTTCGCCGCAGGTGGCGTTGCAACTCCTGCCGATGCCGCACTTATGATGCAGCTCGGTGCAGAGGGCGTATTTGTAGGAAGCGGTATCTTCAAGTCGGGCAACCCCGCAAAGAGAGCCGCAGCTATCGTAAAGGCTGTAACAAACTACACAGATGCCAAGATGATCGCAGAGCTTTCCGAAGACCTCGGCGAAGCTATGGTCGGCATAAACGAACAGGAGATCTCCCTCCTCATGGCAGAACGCGGCAAATAAGCGGCAATGTGCCGCTTCAAATTCCGACCTTTGCGGCAATGTGCCGCCCCAAATTCCGCCTTTAAAAACGTTTGTAATATATACAGACTTGCAAAACGGCGGATTTATAAAAAAGTGCTGAGCAAAAAGATAAAAACGGATTGCCCTAATACGGCATGCTCTACTCAGCCGAAAGGACACAACTAATGACAGTAGCAGTTCTCGCGCTTCAGGGCGCATTTGCAGAGCACGAAAAAATTCTCTCAAAGCTCGGCGCAGACAGCTTTGAGATACGTCAGAAAAAGGATCTTGACCGCAGCTTCGACCGCCTTATAATTCCCGGCGGCGAAAGCACGGTGCAGGGAAAACTGCTCCGCGAGCTTGACCTATTTGACGGCATAAAGAGCCGTATCGAAAGCGGTATGCCTGTCTATGGCACCTGCGCAGGTCTTATCCTGCTTGCAAAGTCTATCTCAAACGACAGCGCACAGCATTTACAGACAATGTCTATCGTTGCCAACCGCAACGCTTACGGCAGACAACTCGGCAGCTTCCATACCGATGCACAGTTTGAGGGTATAGGAGAAATTCCTATGACGTTTATCCGCGCACCGTATATCGACAAGGCTTATGACGATGTGCAGGTTCTCTCGGAGGTGGACGGAAAAATAGTAGCCGCAAGACAGAAAAATCAGCTTGTGACGGCTTTTCACCCTGAGCTTGACGGAGATACAAGGGTACACGAGTATTTCCTGTCGATGTGATTATATAACTTGATATCGCGATCCGCCGTTTTCAAACGGCGGATTTTTTAATTTTTCTCCATATCCAAAACATAACATTCTATCTGCTAAAAAATCGGGCATCGATTTTCACACCGATGCCCGATTATAACTGTTGATTTTTCTAAAAGCCATTATTTAGCTAACGTCTTTCCACTCACACTTCCGTAATTACCATAAAGCGCCGTCTTACCGCTCATATAGTAAGCTTTTACCCTGAACTTGTAAGCAGTATTCTTAGCAAGTCCTGCTTTTCTGAATGTAGTAGTGTTGCTGTTGGTTATCTTAGCCGCACGAACCCACTTTCCGCCCTTGTACATTTCAACAATATACCCTTGCGCGGAACTATTCTTAGTCCAGTTTACTCTCAGAGCGTCCTTAGCCTTGCCTGCTATCTTAACGCCTTTCATTATAGATGGATTTGTCCTTGCAGTAACAGTAGCACTGTAATTGCCATAAAGCGCCGTGCTACCGCTCATCTTGTATGCTCTTACTCTGAACTTATATACAGTAGAAGCTTTAAGACCTGCTTTTTTGAAAGTAGTCGTGCTATTGTTTGTGATCTTACCGGCGCGTACCCACTTGTTGCCCTGATACATTTCAATGATATATCCGTCAGCAGAAGCATTCTTAGTCCAGTTTACGCGCAGTGCGTCAGCCGCCCTACCACCGAGCTTTGCACCTGTCATAACAGACGGATTTGTCCTTGCGGTAACAGCAGTGCTGTAGGCGCTGTAGACCGCAGTTGTGCCGCACATCTTGTAGGCGTTTACTCGGAACTTGTATACGGTAGAAGCCTTAAGACCTGCTTTTCTGTAGGTTGTTGTGCTGTTCTTGGTTATCTTAGCAACGCGTGCCCACTTGCCGCCCTGATACATTTCAACAATATATCCGTCAGCAGAAGCATTCTTAGTCCAGTTTATTCTCAGCGCGTCTGCGGCTCTGCCGCAGAGCTTAGCACCGGTTACTTTTGCGAGTGCGAACTTATCAAGCAGCACATAATCAAAGCCGTTATCCTTGGCGTACTTTTCGCCGGCTGTGCTACTGTAGCAATAGACTTTGAAGTCGCTTTTGCCTATTATAGGGTATCCAAAAGCATAACCACCGATCTTTTTTACGCTACCGGGTATTGTTATGTACTCAAGATTTGGACAGTGTTGAAAAGCACCTTCGCCTATACTTATCACGCTGTTTGGTATTATTACGCATTTGAGACTGAGGCAGAAAAAGAAAGCTTGGTTACTGATACTCGTCAAACTATCCGGTATAGTTATACTTTTAAGTCTGGAGCAATTTGCAAAAGCGCCTTCTCCTATATATGTCACACGTTCTGACATAGTTATAGCAGTGAGATTTGTACAGCTCTCAAAAGCAAAACTGTCTATCTCGGTTACACTGTTTGGTATGACAATGCTTTTAAGACTTTTGCATTCGCGAAATGCATTTTCTCCAATACTTGTCACCTTGTTCGGTATTGTTATGCTTGTAAGTTTTGTGCAACCGTCGAAAGTCCCATCTTTTATACTAGTCAGACTTTTCGGCATTTTTATACTTACAAGGCTTGTGCAACCATAGAAAGCATAACCGCCTATCTTTTTCACACCATCCGGTATAACTATATTAGTAAGACTCGTGCAATCTTCAAAAGCAGAGGACTCTATTTCGATTACGTTGTTCGATAAAGTAATGTTTTTAAGTTTTACGCAACCGCTGAAAGCACTATCGCCTATCTTTTTCACACTATCCGGTATAATTATATTAGTAAGACTCGTGCAACCATAAAAAACGCCGTCGTCGATATTTGTTACGCTGTCAGGTATAGTGATGTCTGTAAGACTCGTGCAACAACCAAAAGCACTCCAACCTATGCTTGTCACAGTTTTCGGTATTGTTATGCTTGCAAGACTCGTACAATGAGAGAACGCAAACCAACCGATCGTCTTCACGCTATCGGGTATAGTTACATTCGTGAGATTTGAACAACCGAAAAAGGCATTTTGTTCTATATCGGTTACACTGTTCGGTATTTTTATGCTCTTAAGGTTTGTGCACTCCTCAAAAGCCGAAACGCCTATCTTTGTCACTCTCATTCCGTCAATCTTCTTCGGGATATCAACATTTTTCGCACTACCGTTATAATCGGTAATTTCCACCGTACCGTCATCAAGTACGTCATACTCAAAATCCCCATACGTCTCCGCTCCCGCCGCAACAGCGCACACTACCGCCATGACCGCGAAAGCCGCCAGTGCCAACAACCACTTTTTCGCTTTCATATGACCCTCTCCTTTATCTTAAATCCCGGGCGCAAAAAGCACAGCCCCGTGAACTATACCGATATCAAAGTACTCCCCCACGGCTCACAGCTGTATCCTTATGCCTGATTTTATCATAAGTATATCACGATAGCATCAAACCGTCAAGCATGACCGACATCACACTTTGGCGTTTTTAAATAAAATTTCAAAATTTTTTCAAAACCCCCTTGACAAATGCCGAAAGCAGTGATATAATAAAGCCTACAAAGTCGATAGGCTTTTAGAGATTAAACCGAGCCGAAAACGAGGTAAGGATATGAACAAGGACATGACAAGATATATCAGCGGTTTCCGATGTTGATTTTAGTAGCATCTTCAAAGTAAGACAGATATACTTTTGTTGTAAATGCAACACACGGTTTTATACCAGCAGAATAACAAACGAAAAATAAACTTAACGTATAACTGATTTTTTAATCGTAAAGGAGAAAATTACAATGAGAACTTTTGACAAGATCACAGACCTTATAGGCGGCACACCCATATTAAAGCTCAACAACTACATAGCCCTGAACGAGCTCCCCGCAAATATCTATGCAAAGCTCGAATACTTCAACCCCGCAGGAAGCGTAAAGGACAGAATTGCAAAGGCGATGATAGACGATGCCGAGGCTAAGGGCGCACTCAAGCCCGGTGCAGTTATAATCGAACCTACAAGCGGTAACACAGGTATCGGTCTTGCCGCAGTAGCCGCTTCAAAGGGCTACAGAATAATCCTCACAATGCCCGAAACCATGAGCGTTGAGCGCCGCAATCTGCTCAAGGCTTACGGTGCAGAGCTTGTCCTGACAGACGGCGCAAAGGGTATGAAGGGCGCGATCGCCAAGGCAGAGGAGCTTGCACAGCAGATCGAGGGCGGCTTTATCCCCAGCCAGTTCACAAACAACGCCAACCCCACCGCGCATTTCAACACAACCGGTCCCGAGATCTGGGAAGATACAGACGGCAAGGTCGATATCTTTGTAGCAGGTGTAGGTACAGGCGGTACAGTTTCAGGTGTAGGTAAGTACCTCAAGAGCAAGAATCCGAATGTAAAGGTAGTTGCTGTTGAACCCGCAGGCTCGCCCGTGCTTTCAAAGGGCGTTGCAGGACCTCATAAGATTCAGGGTATCGGCGCAGGCTTCGTGCCCGAAACGCTTGACACCAAGGTATATGACGAAATAATCACAGTTGAGAACGAGGACGCATTCGCTACTGGCAGAACGCTTGCAAGAAAAGAGGGTTTACTTGTCGGCATCTCCTCCGGTGCGGCTGTATATGCGGCTTCACAGCTTGCAAAGCGCCCTGAAAACAAGGGCAAGAACATCGTGGTTCTTCTCCCCGATACAGGCGACCGTTATCTCTCAACACCTATGTTCGCAGAATAATTCAGAAATTTCTATATCCCATTTTATATAGCCATCGTGAAAAGCTGTCTCAAACGGACAGCTTTTTGCATTTATAACAGACGATTGTTTCAAAATCATTCTGTCAGCCCCCATTTTACCGCTTTAATTCGGCTGAGTTTGCAAGTTGTTAATTCCAAACTTGCACAAACGTACTTGTGCTATAGCACAAAACCCATAAAAACCGGTTGACCTTACAGCTCTTCGGTAGTACAATACAGGTAAAGAAAAACAAGTACCGCAACGGCGCAGGACATTAAAAAGTTCTGCGCCGTTTTGTTTACAAAGGAAAGGATGACGTACAAATGTATGAATGCAGTTTAGACAGAATGAAGGACAAGATCTCCACTTTCAGCAAATTCGGTGATGCAGGCCACGGCGGTATCACTCGTTACTCACTCTCACCCGAGGCTATTATGGCGCGTAATGAGTTCATCAAGCGTATGAAGGCTATCGGCGCGGAGATAGAGATAGATGACGTTGCGAATATCTATGCAACGCTCCCCGGCACAGACCCTGATGCAAAGCGTATCGTAATGGCTTCCCACTGCGACTCGGTAAAGAACGGCGGTAACTATGACGGTATCCTCGGCGTTATGTCGGCAATGGAGGTACTTGAAACAGTACACGAAAAGAACATCCCCCATAAGCATCCTCTCACCGCTATGATATGGACAAATGAAGAGGGTTCGCTGTATCCGCCCGCTATGATGTGCTCCGGTATCGTATGCTACGATTATCTGCCTGAGGACATCAGATGCAAGTTCAGGTATGAGGATATGATGAACTCCAAGAGTATCCTTGACAATACATCAACATTCGGCGAAGCACTTGACAAGTCGGGCTTCAAAGGCGACAAGAAGTACCGCCTGTCACCCGACAGATATATGTATATGTTTGAAACACACATCGAGCAAGGTCCTATCCTTGAAGATGCAGGAAACGATATAGGCGTTGTTGACTGCGTACTTGGTATGTTCAACTACAGACTGAAGTTCTACGGTCAGACGACCCACGCAGGCACATTCCCGATGCCCAAGCGCCGTGACGCATTCTTTGCCGCATCGCAGGCACTGTGCTATCTGCATGAGGGGATCGACAAGCTCGGCTACAGCGACCTTGTTTATACAACGGGTGAGGTCGTATGCCACCCTTGCGTACATACCTGCGTACCCGACTTCTTTGACTTCTCGTTTGACTCACGTCACGAAGACCCCAAGGTACTTGAAAAGGTACTGGCTATCGTGAAGTCGTGCGAGGAAAAAACATGGGCAGGCTGTACCTGCAAGGTAGAAAGAGCATGGAACCGTGATACGGTCTACTGGGATAAGAAGCTGGTAAGCTATGTAAAGGCATCCGCAGAGGAATGCGGTATCAAGCATCAGTATATCCACTCGGGCGCAGGTCATGATGCACAGTTTGCCGCATATATGCTCCCGACAACTATGATATTCGTACAGTCCAAGGACGGTCTGTCACACTGTGAGCCTGAATATTCAAGCCCGGAGCACTGCACCGAGGGCGCAACGGTTATGCTGAATGCTGTCCTTAAGGCAGATAATGATTGATTATAATGACAACCACTTCTTTTTTTGGTATATTTCCTGACTGATTTTGCTTTATCTGATTTACTTTCACCCGCTTTTACGGCGGGTGATTTTTTGCGCCGTTTTCCGGCATAATAGCTCATATTCAAAAATAACATAATAAGTCTTGATTTTTTGTTTAAACTATGTTACAATAATACAGTATCAGAAATAGAACCCGTGATTATGGGTGTAAGCCCTGTGCAAGGGAGTCCTGTGAACCATGTCAGGCGGGGAACCGAGCAGCATTAAGCAGTCATGACCTGTGCCGCAGCAAGTTTACACTCATAATCATGGGTTCTGTTTTTATGTATTGATTTTGTCACAGGAGGGTCAGTTTATGCATCTTGCACTTTATCGTAAGTATCGCTCTGCCACCTTTGACGAAGTTATTTCACAGGAACATATAACCACCACGCTGAAAAACCAGATAAAATCCGGGACCCCCGCTCACGCTTATCTTTTCACAGGCTCGAGAGGTACGGGCAAGACCACTTGCGCAAAGCTGATGGCAAAGGCGGTAAACTGCCTTTCTCCCGTTGACGGCAACCCTTGCGGCGAGTGTGAAAGCTGTAAGGCGATAGCCGCCGGCTGCCCCGATATAATCGAAATGGATGCCGCATCAAACAACGGTGTTGACGATGTAAGGGCACTGCGCGATGAGGTTATGTACGCTCCTACCGTGTGTAAGTATAAGGTATACATAATAGACGAGGTGCATATGCTCTCTGCATCGGCGTTCAACGCTCTGCTGAAAACGATAGAAGAGCCGCCGCCGCACGTTATATTCATACTTGCCACGACCGAGATCCATAAAGTGCCTGCGACTATCGCGTCAAGATGTCAGCAGTTCCGCTTTTCAAGGATCGATGTCGAAGAGAGTACAAAAAGGCTCTGTGAGATAGCCCAAAAAGAAAATGTAAAGCTTACCGAGGATGCCGCAAGGCTCATTTCCAGACTGTCGGACGGCGGTATGAGAGATGCGGTCTCACTGCTCGACCAGTGCATAAGTGTAAGCAATGATATAGATGAGCAAACGGTCCGCACTACCGCAGGCATCGCGGGAACAGACCACCTGTTCGCACTTGCGGAATGCGTCCGTGAGCATAGCGCCGCAGAAGCGCTTAAGATAATTGACGAACTGCACGATCAGTCAAAAGATCTTATGCTTTTGCTTGATGAGCTGCTGTCGCATTTCAGAAACCTGTGTATGCTGACTGCGACAAATAACGATTTCTCGCTGATACCCGCAGGAAGCGGAGCAAGAAATGACCTTGCACGTCAGGCAGGGGAGTTTACACTCGGTGAGATAATGCGCTGTATGGATATACTGCAGGACTGCATCGCAAAAACTCCTAAAACCGCAAAACGCAAGACGGTTGCGGAAATGTGCCTTATAAGACTGTGTACGCCGCGTCTTGACAGCGACACATCGGCATTGTCGTTAAGGCTTGAAAGGCTTGAAAACAGACTGGATAAGCTGTGTGACGGCGAAGTAAAAATTCAGCCGAGAAGCGCCGCCCCGGCAGACGCGGGATACGCAGAGCCCGCAAGACCCGCAGACAAGCCTGTTATACCGACAGAAAGCAAGCCTCTGGACATTCCGAAGGCTGCATTAAATAACACAGAAAATAAAGCAAATACAGCGGATATACCGCCAGCTTCAACAGAGCCGCCGGACGATAAGCCCGACTGGCTGTTCGAGGGAACAGGCGGTGACGCTTCTCCCGTAAATAGCGGCGACAACTCGGAAGCTCCTCCGTTTGACCTTGACGAGCCGACAGCGGCAGATACACCCGTTGTTCCGCCCGAGCCGGAGCAAGAGCCTGTAACAGAACAACGACCCTCCGCGGCAAAGCCGCAATGTGCAGGTGTTGCCGACCCGCAGGTAGCAGAGATACTGGACAGACTTCCCGTTATACTTCAGGCTATACTGGCACAGGTTCGGGTATCACTCGGCGAAAGCACCGTAAATATCAGCGGATATCAGAAGTTCCAGTACGATTTTCTGACAACGGGCGACTCAAAGGAGCGCCTTGAAAAAGCCGCCGAAGAAGTGCTCGGCAGAAAAGTAAAAATGGTGTTTGACGGCGATGACGGCGCAGACACGCAGACAGCTGAAAGCGACCCTGTTTCCGACTTCCTTACAAAGGCGGAAAGTATGGGCGTAAAAATAAAATACAAAAAATCAAAAAATTAAGTCGGCTGACTTAAAGATACGAAAGGAAAAACCACAATGAAAGCAAGATTACCCAAGGAATATCAGAACAGAGGCGCAAGCAATATGAACAGCATGATAAAGCAGGCTCAGAAGATGCAGGAAGACATCGAGCGTGTCCAGGCTGAACTTGAGGCAAGAGATTTCACGGCTTCTGCCGCCGGCGGTATGATCGAAGTTACTATGAGCGGCGCAAAGGTACTCAAGGAAGTAAAGCTTAACCCCGAGGTCGTTGACAAGGACGCTATCGAGGATCTCCAGGACGTTATCGTGGCAGGCATAAACGCCGTTATCACGCAGATCGAAGAAGTAAGCGCAGCAGAGATGGAAAAGGTAACAGGCGGAGTTAATATTCCGGGTCTTGTTTAATGGCTGAATATAATTCTCAGCCGCTTATACTGGCGGCGCAGGAATTTGCAAAGCTTCCCGGCATAGGGCTAAAGACCGCACAGCGTCTTGCGTATTATATACTAAACGCTCCCGAGGAAGACGTTGAGCAGTTTGCCGCAGGTATACTCTCGGCAAGGCGCAGTATGAAGATTTGTAAGGAATGCCAGAACATATGCAGCTCCGACAAGTGCGATATATGCTCAAGCGACCGCAGGGATCATAGAGTGATATGCGTTGTCGAAAGCCCCAAGGACGTTTCCGCAATAGAGCGTAGCGGCGGCTTTGACGGAGTATATCATGTACTGCACGGGCTTTTATCGCCGATGAACGGCATAGGACCCGAGCAATTGAAGATAAAAGAGCTTATGGCAAGACTTTCTGATGCAGATGAGGTTATTATGGCTACCAGTCCGACTATTGAGGGAGAAGCCACAGCGACTTATCTTTCGCGAATGATAAAGCAGCTCGGAGTAAAGGTAACAAGGCTCGCTTACGGACTGCCCGCGGGCGCTTCGCTCGAATATGCCGATGACGTAACGCTTCAGAGAGCGCTGGAAAACCGTAATGAGATCTAATGCAGCATTGCATGATTATTATAGCGCGGTTGTCTCAAAATTCAGAATTACTTACGGGGAAAGGAACACGATAATGACACAGGAACAGTTAAACGCAATTCAGGCAAAAACCAAAAAGATCACAAACCATCAGTTGCTTGAGATAGTAAAAAGATTAAAAAAGGCATCGGATGAAAAGGTAAATCCCGAGCCTGAGGAGCAGGCAAAGTATATCGACGCACTGATGGAAGCAAAGCTTATTGCGCCGGTCACTATAACCGATATGAACGGCGAAACGGAAAATCAGATAAAGGTGCAGTTCTCCAGCCTTACAAACCCTCAGAAGGAAAGATACTTTATGGTATTCACCGACATTGAAACCATGCGCAAGAACATACAGGATACCGACAAGATCTTTCTGATCGCCGTTACATACAAGGATCTCGCGGCTATGCTCGCTTCTCCCAACTGTGCTATGAAGGGTTTTGTTATCAATCCCTTCACAGAGAATATAATCTGCGGACCTCAGCAGTCGGTGGTTATATCCCGTTATATCAATCAGAAGAGATTTAACAACGGCGAGCTTACTGTCATCAACGAAGTAACAGGCGTACCCGAAACCGTAACAAAGCCTATAATAAAGTACTTTGATGAACGCAAGGATGTTAAAAAGGCATACATAATGAATATGCGCAAGGTAAATCAGCTCAACCGTCTTATAATTGTTGATTATGAGGGTGAGGACGATAAGTTCAACGATTTCGCAAGCGATTTCACAGACAAGGTGCTCAAGGACATAAATGATGAAAAAGCACCGTTTATGGTAATGAACTTCAACCAGCCCGCCGCAAAGCAGGCAACCAAGGAAAAAGTACCGTTCTATGTAAAAGTGGGATAATGTACAGCTATTGACCCGACAAGAAATGGGTTTCACAGAAAAATCAACACAAAAAAAAGAGGTGCAAGCCTCTTTTTTGTTTATTCTGCGGAATTTTTCGTTAATTTTTTGCATTTACTTGACGAAAAAGCGGTAATGATATATCATTATACTGTATAAATGGGTTCAGATACAGAACAGGAGACAGTATGGATACTATTATTTCAGCATCACTTCTGGCGAGTGATCTTGCAAATATAGAAAAAGAAATACGCCGTACAGAAAATGCAGGAGTAGACTGGCTTCATATTGACGTTATGGACGGAGTATTTGTAGATAATATAACTTACGGAAACAATGTTGTGACCGCTATGCGCAAGGTAAGCGATATATATTTTGACACACATCTGATGGTAGCAGACCCGACAAAGCTGATACCGTTGTTTGCAAAAGCAGGGAGCAATATGGTGACCATACACCTTGAAAGCAAAGGTGATACAGAAGCTAATCTTACGGCGATAAGAGAAGCGGGTATGCAGTCGGGACTTGCTATAAAGCCCGCCACAAACTGGAAAGAGGTTATACCTTATCTTCCGCTTTGTGATATGGTGCTTGTAATGACTGTCGAACCGGGTTACGGCGGACAGGGCTTTATTCCCGAATGTGCCGATAAAATCGCGAAGCTTCGCAGATACTGCGAAGAGAACGGCTTCGGAAAAATGAACATTCAGGTAGACGGCGGTATAAACGCCGCTACAGCCGTAACGGTAAAAAGCGCCGGTGCAAATGTGCTGGTAGCGGGAACTTATCTTTTCAAGGCAGATGATATGAAGAATGCCGCAGACGCAATACGTTAAAAGCAGGACGGCAGGATATCGAGCGCTTTATCGGTAAGCAATGAATAATACTCTTCAGTGTCGCACACGATCAGCTCGTCTGTATATGTCAGCACGGAATATTCCGCAGATATGCGGAGCACAGCCGTTATATCCGATGTCGGGTATACGAGGAGTCGATAGCTGTTGTCTGTAGTGCAGTAGTAAAGAAGCGCTTTATGCGATGATCTTTTCAATGCTTTGCACAAAGCGGCAAGCTCGTTTACCGATCCTGTACATACTATTTCGTTGTTGCGCGATGATCTGTCGGTATTTTTCTGCGTCCCCTTAAGGCAAGAAATATACAGGATACACCCGCCGTTGCTTTTCGGGAACGCTTCGACCAGCAAACGTTCTCCGCACAGCTTTAAGCCGTGGTCTTCGCTCAGGCAAGATATAAGTCTTGACAGCGCAAGCTCCGCAGAATGCGAATGCCCGGATATATCCTCGCTTTTTATGTGATAGCCGCTCATATCCGACGGTTCAAGCGTAATTTTTACGGTATTTCCCGCAAGGTCGTCAATTTGCATAAGACACCTCCGATAAACATAATTACAGACAGTTTTACGGTCTGAAAGGATAAAAAAAGTAATGAACACACCTACAAATGAAGCTTTGCTTAAAAAGATAGATGAAGCGCCTTTGCTTATGTCAAGGGAGGCGGCGCGAAAAAAGCTCCGTAAGCCGCGCAGTATATACGGGGATCAGATACTGTTTATGCTTGCGATAACGGTAATAGCGACCTGCTTTTACGGTTGGCGCGTAGTTGCCGTATGCGTATGCTCGGTGCTGAGCTGTATACTGACTGATATGATAGGCTGCTTCCTGTCAAAAAAGGAATACGGCGTAAAGGATCTGTCCACTATCGCCTATGGTATGGCACTGGCGCTTATGCTCCCCGCAAGCGTTGAGTATTATATAGTGGTGATCGGTGCGGTGCTTGCGATAACGGTAAAGCATATATTCGGCGGCAAGGATAACTACATATTCAATCCCGCCGCAGTCGCTATCGCTTTTTTGATAATATGTTATCCCACGCAGGTCCTGATGTACCCTCAGCTCGGTACACATCCCGAGATATTCGGTGAAGCCGGAACTCTTGTAAGCGGTATTGAGAGCAGCTTTATCAAGAACGGCGCTATGCCTTCGCTTACGCCTCTTGAGATACTTATGGGTCGTTTTGCGGGTCCTATGGGCACAACTCATATATTGGTGCTTATAGTGAGCGGTATCTGCCTTATCTGCCGCAGGAGCGTTTCATTGTCGGCAACAGTAGGCGGCATTGCCGTGATGGGTGTGCTGTCGTATCTTACAAGCAGTGTACAGCCTGCTACCGATGCGGTCGTGTTCCGGTTCATAAGCGGATTTGTACTGTTCGGATTTATCTTCCTTGCAAGCGATCCGCAGACGCTTCCGCTTACAAACGGCGGCAGAATGCTGTACGGTATCGCCCTCGGAATTATTACGGTAATATTCCGCAGCGCCGCAAATATCGAAGGTATATTCGTGTTCTCGCTTCTGATAGTAAATGCGCTTTCGCTGTACCTTGACAAGCTTGCATTCGTGATAGCGACCGAAACAAAACAGATAGCAAGATATTTAAAGCACAACCTGGGCTCTTTCGAGCGTATGACAAAGGATGTAAAGCAAGGCAGGACGCCCTCGCTTTCGGATACGCAGGAAATAATGATAGAACCTGTTAATTATAATATGCCTCCTATCGATAATAAGGTGACAAAAGTAAAGCGTCACAAAAAGTCGGTATTCGAGAATATCTCGGATAAAATATCGGATGTGGCAAAGAAGAAAAACGCCGCAAAGGAAAACAATACAACGCAGAACACCGCCGATAACGCGGTAAGCGAAACGGAGAAGGAGGCACAAAATGGCTCAGGCAAAACAGTTGAAGCCGGAAAAGACGCGGAAAAGTGATTTCAGGTTCACGCGCGATCTTATAGACGGACTTGCAAAGCAGAACGTTGTGCTGATGACCGGTATTGTAAACGCGCCCGTCATAATTGCCGCAACGACATTCAAGAAAGGCGTTGTTATAGCGCTTGCATTCGCAATAATATCGTTTCTGACGATCGTCACTTGCTCATTCGTCCCCAAAAAGATAGTATACACTCTCAGAGTAATTATATATGCGCTGGTAGGCTCGGTCTATTATATCCCTACCGTGCTTCTTTTAGAGCAGATATTCCCGCTCACGGTCGAACTTATCGGCATATATATGCCGCTTATCATTATAAATGCGCTTATATTCTCAAAGACAGAAAGCCGTTTTTATCTTGAGAGCAAGCTGAAAATGATGATAGATGTTATATTCTTTATAATCGGGTTTGATGTGGTATGTGTATTGACAGGCGGTTTCAGGGAGCTTATCTGCTTCGGAACATTTGCCGGCATACAGCTGTTTGATTTTAAGATAGCGGCTCTTGAATCTCCGTTCGGCGGATTTATTCTTGTCGGTATAATGGCGGGCACATTCAGAGCACTTTACAACTATCTGCGCAACCGCAGGATAAGGCAGAACAGTAAAGAGCAGAACAAAGCGGCGGCGGAGCGGACATTCCGTTCAAGCACCGACAACACAGCAAAGCCTGCGGCTCTGACCGATAACGGCAGCACAAAGGAGCAGAGCAATGGATAAATTAGTATTGTTTATAAATACCGCCATGCTTGCCATGTTCGTAGAAAACGCGATATTCTCACGCGCGCTCGGCACAAGCGTTGCGTTTTATGCCTCAAGGAAGAAAGAGAGCATATTCGGACTGGGGCTCGGCATAACCTATGTTATTGTGGTTTCAAGCTGTATCACGTTCTTTATAGACGGGTGGCTTGCCGACTGGCAGTATTTTTATGTTGTCATGCCGCTTATATACACATTTATCGTGAGCATAGTATATACGGGCAGTCTGCTCCTACTGTGGAGATTTCTGCCAAAGATATTCAGAAATATCAAGAAATACGTTCACCTGTCTGTATTCAATGCGGCAGTGCTCGGAGCACTGTTTCTTAATACGACATATCACGGTGATTTTCTTTCATATATGGGATTTGGTGTCGGAATTGCGGCAGGATTTTTCATTGCTGTGTTCTTTTTGCATATTGCAAATGAAAGGCTCAACTCGCCGCTTATTCCCGAGGCTTTCAGAGGAATGCCGATAATGATGGTATTTGTCGGTATAATGTCACTTGCATTCTATGCGCTTACCGGTTATAACACGGGAGCTATCTGATAATTTCTTAAACGGAGATACTGATATGAGCAGAAAAAAAGGATTTAAGGTAAAACGTTCAAGGCGCAATCTATACAAAAGGCGTAAAAGCACCGGAAGAAAGATCTTCGAGGGTGTGCTTTTTGTCGTGATATTGGGTGCGCTTGTATTTGTGGGATATTCGGTAGCATCGCCGCTGATAAAATTCTTCAGCGGAAACGGCAACACCTCCTCAGCGAGTGAGCCTGCGTGGACACCGCCCGAATCCGTACCCGATACATCAAGCACCGACGATACTTCCGTAAATTCCGGCACGGAAACATCAAAGCCTGACAATACGACATCTTCAGATGAGAGCAAACCCGCCGAGGTAACATCGACATATGCCGTGCTTGCTCCCGATACGGCAATACAGAGCGAGGACGCGCTCAATAAGTATCTTGCGACCGTCAAGGACAGCGGCTGTAACACAGTCGTATTTACGCTCAAAAACACGACAGGCGAGCTGTTATATAAATCATCGCTTAAAGCAGTCAAGGACAACACTGACGTGAACAAGGGCAAGCTGACGGCGGCACAGATAGTAAAGGCTTGCAAGGCGGCAGGCATGACCCCCGCGGCGGCTATAACAACGCTCTATGACCGCAAAACTCCGTATCTTTTCGACAGTGCGGGATATATAATCACAGACGGCAACTGGAGCTGGCTTGATGCGGCGGCAGACAACGGCGGCAAGCCGTGGACAACGCCCTACTCGGCTGACGCGGTAAATTATTATGCCGATATCTGCGGCGAGCTTGCAAAGGCAGGATTTGTCGATATCGAGCTTGAAAATACTATCTTCCCGAACTTCCAGTCATATGACTATTCGCTCCTGTCAAAGGAATTACAGAACGCAAGCAGAAGCGAAAAGCTTGCGGCACTTGCCGAGGCGTGTGCAAAGAAAGCTACAGCGTCAAAGGCAACCGCGACCGTTGAGATAAAGGCAGACGCACTGCTTACAATGTCGGCAACAGCTTATGACGGCACAGCCGAAATATGGTCATCAAAGGACAAGATGGCAGACGCAAGAGTGCTCGTAACAATGGATACATCGCTTCTCGGCACAAAGCTTCAGACATCAGCCGACAAGACTACAACAGTCGAAAAGGATATCACAAAGGCAGTAACGCAGATATTCACGCTTGTAAAGAAGACTACAGGCGATACCGGTATCTCGGTCGGCATTACCGGCAGCTCAACTCTCTCCGCCGATGATATCAAAAATTGTAAGACAGCGCTCGAAAAGCTCGGATTTACCGACATAAGATTTGAATAAATACGCAAAAGTGCTTGCAATTGTGGGTTTAATACGTTATAATAATATAAATAGCGAATTTCGCACGAAAAAGAAAGGGAACACAAAATGACAGATTTACTGACATTATTAACAAGCGGACAGACAGCAACAACCACAGGACAGGGCGGAAACGATATCCTCAGCATTCTCACAATGCTTATCCCCCTTGCACTGATGGTAGTTATATTCTACTTCCTCATCATCAGACCCGAGAAGAAGCGCGGCAAGAAGATGCAGGAGATGCTCAACAACCTTGAGGTAGCAGACGAGGTAGTAACAACAGGCGGTATTATCGGCAGAGTATTAAGAGTTACAGATGATACAGTTCTTATCGAAACAGGCTCAGACAGAACAAAGATCCGTATCTTAAAGAGCAGCATCGCCGAGAACAGAACAGTACACGACGCTGAAGAGTCCAAGTAAGCAAACGTAAAATTGCCCGGCGGCACAATATCAATTCAACAGTAATAGATCCACTGCTTCAACGCAGTGGATTTTGCTTTTATATGAGGAAATCCGCAACATTTCGCTTCTAATATCACCGCCAATTCCGCACTATCCCTCGCCAAGAACCTCACTTGGCTCCCTTGCCAAAGGGAGCTGGCTTGCGGCAAGGCTCGCTTGTTTCAAATACTACTATTATTCGCGACACTCGCAACACTCAAATAATACATACCTTATCTGGCGCAAGACTGAGGGATCGCCGCACCGATTATCTCCATTTCCACAAACGCCGCCAACCCCGCACTATCCCCCGCCACAAAAAAATCAGGCATCAGCTTTTACACCGATGCCCGATTAAACTATTAACTTTTATTCACTGGCAATTACTTCGCCGCAGTCTTCCCGCTAACACTTCCGTAATTACCGTAAAGCGCCGTCTTTCCGCTCATATGATACGCGCGAACCCTGAACTTATAAGTAGTATTCTTTGCAAGTCCTGCTTTTCTGAATGTAGTCGTATTGCCGTTTGTGATCTTAGCAACTCTTACCCACTTTCCGCCCTTGTACATCTCTACAATGTAGCCCTGTGCGGAAGTATTTTTCGTCCAGTTCACCCTCAGCGCGTCCTTAGCCTTGCCGCCGATCTTAACGCCCTTCATTATAGACGGATTTGTCCTAGCGGTGACGGTAGCACTATAATTACCATAAAGCGCCGTCTTTCCGCTCATCTTGTAAGCACGTACCCTGAACTTGTAAACGCTCGAAGCCTTAAGTCCCGCTTTTCTGAATGTGGTTGTGCTGTTATTTGTTATCTTGCCGACACGCACCCACTTATTACCCTGATACATCTCAACGATATATCCGTCAGCGCTTGGATTCTTAGTCCAGTTAATTCTCAGCGCGTCCGCCGCCCTACCGGTAAGCTTTGCGCCCTTTATAACGGACGGATTTGTCCTTGCGGTAACTGTAGCACTGTATGCGCCGTAATACGCATTACGTCCGTACATCTTGTAGACTTTGACCCTGAACTTATAAACAGTCGAAGCCTTAAGTCCCGCTTTTCTGAATGTTGTTGTACCGTTGCCTATTATTTTGCCAACGCGCGTCCATTTGCCGTTCTGATACATTTCAACGATATAGCCGGTTGCATTTGCATTTTTCGTCCAGTCGATACATAGCGCGTCTGCCGCTCTGCCGGAGAGTTTTGTTCCCATTACTTCAGCAAGTATAGGTCTGATAAGCAGTCCATATTTAAAACCGTATTTTTTGGCGTACTTCTCACCGGCTGTGCCATTGTAGCAATAGATTTTGAAGTTGTCGTATTTGACACTCCCAAAATTTTTGCCGTCATAATGATAGCCAAAAGCTTGTTCGGCTACATCTATAACACTACCGGGTATCGTTACACTTGTAAGATTTGCGCAACCGAAGAAAGAATTTCCGCCTATAGTCGACATACCATCCGGTATTGTTATACGTTTAAGACTTGTGCAATCGCTGAAAGCGCGCTCATATATGCTTGTCACACCATCAGGTATCGTATAGCTTTCATCTTTCTTTCCGGCGGGATAACATATCAGAGCAGTTTTATTCTTAGAGAATAAAATGCCGTTTAAAGAAACGAAGTTTGGATTTCCGGCGGCTACTTTAATTTCCGTAAGACTTATGCAACTGCAGAAAGCCAAACTGCCTATGTCTGTTACGGTTTTCGGTATTGTTATACTTGTAAGACTTGTGCAATCACTGAAAGCGCGCCAATATATGTTTGTCACACCGTCAGGTATCGTATAGCTTTTATCTTTCTTTCCGGCGGGATAACATATCAGAGTGGTTTTATCCTTAGAGAATAAAACGCCGTTTAAAGAAACGAAGTTTGAATTTGCGGTGGCAACTTTAATTTCCGTAAGGCTTATGCATCCGCGGAAAGCCTGATCGCCTATGTTTGTTACGTCTTTCGGTATTGTTATACTTGTAAGGCTTGCACAATTGTAAAAAGCACTGTCGCCTATATGTTCCACACTATCCGGTATCGTTATACTTGTAAGGTTTGCGCTATATTTGAAAGCGTCGCCTGCTATAATCGCCACACCGTCAGGTATCTTATAGCTTTTGTCTTTCTTTTTTGCGGGATATTGTATTATAACGGTTTTATCCTTATTGTATAAAACGCCGTTTACAGAAACATAATTTAAATTTTTCGCCGAAACTTTAAATCCTGTAAGACTTGAACAACCGCTGAAAGCCCACGCCCCTATATTATTTAATCTTTCCGGTATTGTTACGCTTGTAAGACTTTTGCAATTGCTAAAAGCCCACCAGCCTATATTCGTCACGTTGTCCGGTATTTTTATACTTTTAAGACTTGTACAATTCATAAAGGCAAAATAGCCTATACTTTTCACGCTGTCCGGCAGTGTTATACTTGAAAGACTCGTGCAACCGCTGAAAGTGCTTTCCTGTATGCTGGTCACACCGTTTGGTATATTTATACTTGTCAGGCTGGAGCAACCGTAGAAAGCACTCGATTCTAAAACTGTCACACTATTTGGCACTGCTATGCTTGTCAAGCTTGTGCATTCGGCAAAAGCACCGCCGAATATAGCGGTTACGCTGTCCGGTATTGAAACGCTTGTCAGGCTTCTGCAACCGCAGAAAGTGGTATACATTATTTCGGTAATACCGTCCGGTATCGTTACGCTTGTAAGACTTGCGCAATCTTCGAAAGCTCCATCGCCGATGCTCTTCACACTGTCCGGAATTGTTATACTTGCAAGACTTGCACAGCCGCTGAAAGCCTCATTGCCTATACTTGTCAATCCGTTCGGTATCGTTATACTTGTAAGATTTGAACAATCTCTGAAAGCATCATTGCATATATTCTTAACACTATTCGGTATCGTTACATTTACAAGATTTGTGTGACCCCCAAAAGCGTTAGAGCCAATGCTCGTGACGCTCTTTCCGTCCATTTTTTCCGGTATATCAACATTTTTTTCCGTATTGCCAAAGTAATACGCAATCTCCACGCTGCCGTCAGCAAGCTCGTCGTACTCATAATCCCTGTACCACTCCGCTCCCGCTCCAACGGCGCACACCACCGCCATAACCGCGAAAGCCGCAATAGCTAAAAGCCACTTTTTCAGTTTCATAAAACACCCTCCTTATACTTTAGTTTCTGTGTGAGCATGGCTTAATTTAATAATATACCAATATCTTCATTTGTCAACCCCTTTTTGTGAAACCAACGACAATTTTGCAAAAATAGTCCAAATAACTCTCATATAATCTCTCAAAAAATTGAAAACGGCTTTGGTTGCTCGCACCGTTTTTTAATCTAACGCAGTCCCGATTATCACTACTTGTACATTCACCGCCAATCCCGCACTATCCCAATGCTTCTGTTTCACAAATCGCACTTGACTAAACCTTTATATCTCGGTGAGGGTCTGTGTGTGCTTGTATGGTTTTGCGTCCGTTGCAATCGCGGTCGTTTGTGGTCGGTGTGTCCCTGCCACGTCAGCCATTTGTGCCGTTGCACCTGTTCCCTTTGATTCTTTCCCTCGTTCATAGCAGCAACATTATTGCGCAGAATAGCAAACCCGAGAAATACTTCCCGACCAAAAGAACTATCGATAGCCTGCTATCAACGTTAATTTCTAATACGATATAACAGAATTGCACTAAAGACAGACTTTCTCCACATATCAAAAAAGTGAGCCGTTCGCACTATCTTTTGCGCTTCGACTCACTTTTTCTTTTCGGGTTGTGTCACAACCCCTTTTTTATATTCATCTTATTTTAGCTCAATATACTCATTCCTGCTGAGCCGCGCTCAGCTTATCCGCATATTCCCTTATAACCTTCCTGTCCGAGCTGTTCACTATCTTGTATGTTGTCCTCGAATAGAAATGGCTGTTGGTATCCCATATGACCGGAACTATACCAAGATCTGTGAGCTTTCCGAGTACGATCGACAGACACTCGGAAGAGTCGGTGTACTCCGCATCCTTTGCAAAGTTCTCCTGCGGATATGTAGAGGTCGTTTCACCCATGAATACGGGGATATCGTTGTCAAGAAAAGCCTTTTTAAGCTCGGCACACTGGCTGTCGATGTACTTCAGCCATTCCTCTCCGCCGATCTTGTTCGCCCAGTACATAGAGTTATCAACATAATGCACCGACACCATAAGGCGGTCGTTTACCAGATCCTCCGGCATCTCAAACCTTGATGAAGTTGTCTTGTCGATATTCGTCCAGTACCCCGAAATGACAAGCACGCGCTGTGCATTATATCCGCCAGTGCCTCTCACCGCGTCTACAAAAGCCTGATTGAGCGTATTCGTCATCTTGTACGCGTTGGTATCGGACTGCGCCTTAAGGTTGCCGTTTGAGTCGAACTGATCGCCGCCCAGATATTCGTTATATCCCTCGAAAACCAGTGTATAAGGGTAGTCTGCAAAGTATTCGGCTATCTGCGTCCACAGATGCGTGAATATCTCCTTGCACTTGTCAAGGTCGTTTCGCCTTATGATAAACTCATCGAAGTGGTGGATATTGATAACAGAATACACACCTGCCTTTTCGCAGTAGTCAACGATCTCCTTAACTCTCTTAAGGTATTCCTTGTTTATCGTATATGTACCGTCATTCTCCATCATATTGCCCCAGAACACAGGAATACGCACAGTGTTGAAGCCCTCTGCCTTCATTCCGTCGATGATCTCCTGCGTTGTGACATCTGCTCCCCAGCAGGTTTCATAGTCCTGCGGCTCATTTCCGCCGACAACGGGGATCCATTCGTAAGACATCTTCTCGCAATCGGTAGCCTCATACGCTTCCATAGTGTTGCCAAGACTTATGCCGAGTCCCATTTTTTCCGCCATCTCAGTCGCTGTGATTATCTCATAGCGAGAGTCGTCCGTATCTGGTACAGGTGCTGTACCGTTGTTCGAACCATCGGATACATTGCTTTGTGCTCCCTGACTGTCTGTGCCTGATGTGACATTGCCCGCACAGCCTGTCAGCATAAACGCCATTGCCGTAAGTATTGCCGTTAATCTCTTCTTCATAAGAATACCTCTTTGTACAAAAAGAGCCGTTACATAGATCTATGCAACAGCTCTTATGTGTCTATGACTTATTTCGCGTAATCAATAGCTCTGCTTTCTCTTATCAAATGTACCTTTATCTGACCGGGATATTCCATCTCGTTCTCGATACGCTGAGAGATCTCTCTTGCAAGAACTATCATCTTATCATCGTTTACCTGTTCGGGCTTGATCATAATTCTTACCTCACGACCTGCCTGGATAGCAAACGACTTTTCAACGCCGTTGTAAGAGCTGCATATCTCTTCAAGCTTCTGCAGACGCTTGATATAGTTCTCATAGTTCTCACTTCTTGCGGCGGGACGTGCGGCGCTTATTGCGTCGGCAGCCTGTACAAGAGCGGCGATAACAGAGTGTATCTCAACGTCACCGTGGTGAGCTTCAATAGCGTGGATAACCTCGGGGCTCTCCTTGTACTTACGGCAGACATCGACACCTATCTGAACATGTGAGCCCTCGATCTCGTGGTTAAGAGCCTTGCCTATATCATGTAAAAGACCTGCTCTTCTTGCAAGAGTTGCGTCAACTCCGAGCTCACTTGCCATAATACCTGCGAGATGAGCGACCTCAATAGAATGGTTAAGTACATTCTGACGGTAAGAGGTACGGTAGTAAAGACGACCGATAAGTCTTACAAGCTCGTGGTGCAGACCGTTGACGTTCGTTTCCATAACGGCACGTTCGCCCTCCTGCTTGATCTTGAGTTCGACCTCACGTTTTGCCTTCTCAACCGTTTCTTCGATCCTCGTGGGATGGATACGTCCGTCCTGAATAAGCTTTTCAAGCGCTATTCTTGCTATCTCACGTCTTACATGATCGTGGCATGAGAGTGTGATAGCCTCGGGAGTATCGTCAATGATAAGGTCAACGCCCGTGAGCTGTTCAAGCGCACGGATATTACGACCCTCACGACCGATTATTCTGCCCTTCATTTCATCGTTAGGCAGAGGTACTACCGATACTGCAACTTCAGATACCGTATCTGCGGCAAGTCTTGAAATAGCAAGTGAGATATACTGTCTTGCCTTTTCGTCACATTCGTCTTTCAGGCGCTGTTCGTAAGCTGTTATCTTGACCGCCTTTTCATGTGAAAGCTCGCTGTCAAGCATACTGAGCAGATGCTCCTTTGCCTGATCCAGAGTAAAGCCGGATATCTTCTCAAGTATATCCATCTGGCTTTTCTTGATAGATTCTGCTTCCGCAAGCTTTTCTTCAGCCTTCTTGTTCTTATTCTGGAGCTGTTCTTCAAGTCGTTCGATCTTATCGTTCTTCTTGTCTAAATTCTCCTCTTTCTGCTGAAGTCTTCTTTCAGAGCGTGTAACCTCCGCTCTGCGCTCCTTGAGCTCCCTGTCTGTTTCGTTTTTCAGTCTTTGAATTTCTTTTTCGTTGTTCTCTTTGAGTTTAAAGATCTCATCTTTAGCCTCAACAAGTGCGGTTTTCTTTGTTGCCTGAGCTTTTTCGTTAGCTTCGGATACTATCCTGCTCGCTTCCTTTTCGGCAGATTCTATCTGCGCTTCTGCCGTCTTTTTTCTATGCTCGATACCCATTTTGTACATTACAAAACCGAATATCGCCGCTCCGACTACGAATGCCGCCGCACAGAGTGTAACTGCAAGCCACACTTCCATGGGTTAGCGTTCCTCCTTTTCATAATTACCGTGTCACGCCGCCGCAAAACTGCATATGTGCCTGCACGGCTGATTTTACATTTCAACATTTAATTGTATATATGTAAAATAAGCGGATCGCTGTCGACCGAATGCTTTTTCTTTACATCAGCAAACAACTCTCCTGAGTTATAATAGAAATTTACTCAATAATAATTTTAAGGCATTTTCAACAAATTGTC
>ERZ1026894.644-NODE-644-length-24519-cov-12.105338_pt1 | contig 24519 bp, 34 predicted proteins | sample MGYA00380177_ERZ1026894 | MGnify/ENA primary metagenome ERZ1026894 (study PRJEB33269, sample SAMEA4719813) | human gut metagenome | biome: human-associated habitat; feature: organic feature; material: feces | place: Cameroon | collected 2013-10 ... | reverse complement strand
TTTTTATCCAAATAACTATATATTTTGAACCAGCACCAATTTTATCCGAGAACCATGCGACATAATTTCCTGTTGCAGAATCTACCCAATCATCCTTGTTAAAACCAGTGCAATGATTATTACTAGAAGGGCTTCCATATATAACTGCTATTGGCATATAACCCTCAATAGCATCAAAATATTCATAAATATTATTGGTTTGAGTAGTATATATTTTGACTTTTATCAAATTATTTAAATTGGAGTTTAGTGAACTTATCGCCCCAGTGACAGTTCCATTGCCAATCTTGCTAATGTCTGTTGTTCCAAGCAGCTTAACTAAAGATATTACATTCTTAACAGCTGTCTTTATCTTTCCTAACGCCGTGCTAAATTTTTCCCCCGAAACCAATTCTGTTAACTGCGTACTTGCCGTGTAATCTGGCATAGACTCTTCTATTGCCGTATCAATGTCATCTTTCATTAAATAATCGCTTAACTCACCAGCCAAGCAATCCCACATGCCGTCTTCTGTCTTATACACATTTGTTCCCGCAGGATATGTGATATTCCCGCCATCTTTAAATATACTGTTCGAGGTAAAGGCTGTACTAATGTTATACATTGCACCAGATTCGACACTATTTATATTTGGAAGATTAGCAAAAGCAACAGTCCCTTTAGGTTTTAAAGCTCCTGTTATGGAAGATGCTGCCGTCTTAGCTTCTTTAGCGTATGCATTTGCATTGTCCATATATGTTTTAGCATTGTCTTTGTAGGTACTGGCACTGCTGGCTGATGTTGCTGCTGCGGCTGCGCTTTTTGCAGCACTATCAGCATTTGCTTTAGTTACCGCAACAAGCTGGTTTTTAGTGGATTCATACTCATTGTTAAGTTTAGTCATTGCATCATTGGCTTCTTGTATTTTATCTTCATATGAGTCCATGTCAGAAAGCAGAGGAATTTCTCTTATTTTGCCGTTGTCCATCTTGACTACTGGGTTATGGTCGTTTGGAACAGCAAATTCCCCTACTAACATATTACTTGTATTAAGGTCTGCAAATCTGCCTGTAAGCTGTTGCATACGCTTATTTTCTGTTGATATTGACATTTTTAAACCACCTCCTAACTAAAATGCAGTATCCCCAATGCCGCATCATCTAGATATACTTGCACACCAGTATAACCTGATGAAGTACCTACTGGAATTAACATTATTTTGCCATAACCGCTAGTAACTACATCATTGCCGTTTACTATAATTCTGCCATTGTCGGTATATATATCTCCATTTTTGGTACATATATCTCCGTTTTCCGTTCTTATTCTGCCAGATTGTGCGTGTATTGCATCATCAGTTTTAGCTAAGTTTTTGCTATTTCCTGCACTAACAAATCCTGTTGTGTATAAACCGCCTGTACCAATTTGGGTACGCTGATTTGAATCAAATGTTTCAACTTGAATTATATGGCCTTGTATAAATGAACGAGATAATTTTTTAGCATCATCAGTTCCTTTAACGGTAATTTGGCCATCTGCCAGTTTGGTTGTCATTAAATTTCCATACAGATATACACCATTATTATTCCAACTTCCTATTAGATTTCCGTTTGCGTCATATACTTTCATTTCTCCATCTGCATTATTTTTATTTCCAAGTTGCAATTTGCCACCTTTCGCCCAGTCAAAGCTTATTCCAACAACTTCTAATACATTTGCTTTCAAATTGCCCTGACTGTCAAAGCCGCTTTCCCACACCGTAGCTTCGCCTTGATAGTTATTTGTGACTGTGAATATATTTAGTGCCATACGCCATACTGTTCCGCCAATACTCTCTGCTAATGTTGGCTTGCTAGTAAGATATGTTATCACGCTACCATCTGCTTGTGTATCGTGAATTTCATACATTCCTAAAGACTGCGTAATCAAATTAGCAAATTGGCTTGACAAAGCACTTGTTTGATTAGCAGATTGATTTATTGCTTTTTTAACTGCTGCGCTTATTTGACTTGTATAGCTGGCATTTTTGCTTGGCGATTCTGCGCCAATGTTTAGTTCTGTATAGCTTCCTATTGCAAAATCAATATTGGTTACTACAGTTTCATAGTAATTATCTTTGATTTGAACATATACACAATCTCCAATGTCTAACAAAGGATTAGGTAATATGCTTACTCTCATAGGTCTAAATCTTGTCAATTGTGCAACATTCCATACCCTATCCGCTATGTTTTGTCCATTGTTTGTATTAACAAATGGATTGTTTGTAATCTTAAGAACATATCCTTTACTACCGGCGTTATATTCGTTATTCTCGTTATCTACCACAGTAATTCCAGTGATAAGCACATCTGAAATGCCAACACTGCTTGTGCTGAACACTGTATCTATAAGGTGTAGGTTATTGATTTCACTGAATAAGCCGGCACTAATAATATCTCTTGTTGTCATATCTTTCACATCGCCAGCACTAATTATATCTTTGCTAGGATTTTTGAATTTTCCGGCATCGACAAATGCGTACTGTTCTGTATCTCCATACCATGCAAGAACCAAGTAACCATTAACATCAATATATGCATAGTTGCAGGTTATTTGTGCCAAATAGCCAAGTATTTCCCTGTCTGTGTATTCCATAGTATTGTTGCTAGGCAAGCTGACCTCTAAACCATAATTATTAAAATTATTTTTAAGCACAAGCGAGTATTTAGTTGCAAGTGCTGTAACTAACGCTTGTGCTGTACCGCTTTTATCTCCGGTATATGGTTTGTCCATATCTGCCAATTTATCATAGGCTGTAAGGGTTACTATTCCGCCATTGAAATCCTGTGTTTCAACATAGAATATTCCTTTAGGAATGCTTTCAACCGTGCCATCTGGCTTAATCATATTAACATTTACTTTCTCGATTTTTGCTCCCTCAAAATCGTAGTTATCCAAATGTCCATCATAATTAATAAGTTTTAGGTCAAATTCTGCTGCCGAAACTGTACCAACGTCAAAACTGCTTGCACTGCTACAGCTTCTAATAACCCTAAATCCCTGCTTGTCCATCAAAAAGTCACTTTTTTGGGGCGTTAAAATCGTTCCATCATTTAAAGTAATTTTACAACTTCCATAAAGAGGATAGCCATTTTTTATATTTTCTTTAAATTCGTTTGTCGCTGCTTGCATATATTTACCTCTCTATAATGTTAAATGACACTTCGTTATATATTTTTCCACCTTGATACCAAGAATATACAGGTGCGCTCATATCGCCACAATAGAATGTCTTGGTAGTATTTCTTCCCTCTAACGGATCATAATAAGTAACATCGAAATACTCATCCTTAAATGCCACTAACACATTGTGTGCATCTTCCTGATTAAGTGCTTTCCATGATAATTCAAGTTTTATTTTTTCAGCTATTTTATTCTTATACATTAAGCCTGTATACTGTGCTCTTCCTGAATCACTATCTGATATATCTTGTTTTCCCCAGATCATAGAACTTGGACAAGGGAAATTGTAACTACCATTGACTGCAAGAGTTGACTGTTTATACTCCATTTTTGCTCCTTATATAGAAAAGAGTGGCACAATGCCACTCTTAAAAATTAAATGCCGGTCTTCCTGTTCTTCTTTCGTAGTTTTTTGCCTCTTCTCTTGTAACTGTAAACATCTTTTTTGCGTCGCCCTCAAGTGTCACATTGACATTTACATTTCCGCCATTGTTTCCAGATACGCTTAATACTTGCATCATGCCCTCAATAACAGCTTGCTTAATGCCTTGCGTTATCTGTTCGTTGTTAGCAACTGCTGTCTTACCATTGCTGAATTTACCAACCATTTCGTTGTGATTAGCATAAAAAAATCCATCTTCTGGAAATCCGCCTGTTGCATATTTAGGTGCAATCTTTATCTTGCCAAAATTAATTGCTCCGCCTTTGTTTATTTCACTCGGTGTCATTTTACTAGGGTCAACATCTGCATTAATATCTAAATTTACCGAAAATGCTTCTCTTAATGTTGCTTGAACAGAATTGGTGAATCGCCATGCGCTAGCATTAAAACTTGACAAAACATTTTTCGCAAGAGACTCTCCTTCGTCATATCCAATATTGCCAGCGTTTATTTGCCCTACAATATTTGAAAATGCTCGCCTTGTTGCTTTTGGTATATTTGCAATTCTATCATCGAACATTGTGTATAATTGATTGCCACCATTTATACCGGCTGACTGTGAAAGTGCCTTGACAGTTTCTTCTACTGTTGTGAAAGTATTAGTTCCATCAAGTTTTGTCTTATCAAATGCTTCTCTGTAGCTGTTAGAAAACGCATTTGCTCCGTCGCCTGCTGCCATTGTCAGTTCACTTATTGCAGCCTTTGAACTAACTACCATATCATGATAATGCTGCGTAGCAGATGTGGTGTATTCATAAGTTGTATCGTTAAGTTCTTCATAGGCCGATATACTTTCGTCAATTGTAGGACTTAACTGTGCAATGGTTTTATTGCAATCGTCAATCTCGCCCTTGAGAGAATTATACGAACTCTGAACTTTCTTAATGTCGCTAACATTATGTGTACCCAGTTCATTGTACATCTGATTAAGCACCTTACTGTTATCAGAACCAATTGTTGTAAGTACTTCATATAACTGCGACATATCGGATAAATCATTTGTCTGGCCGTAAAAATCATAGAATTCATCTACGCTGCCTTTGTATAACTTGGTAATATACTTCTCGAGCGTACTCTGTATCTTCTTATAATCTTTAGAAACCTGTTGGAATTGCTTATTAGCAATGTTTTTCTGATTGATAGTATCTACAAGTGTTTCATTTGCCTTATCAATGCTGCTCTTGTCGTTTACATCAATATTGATTACAGTATCCTTAAGCCCGTCAATCTGCGATTTTAGCTTAGATACTCCTTCCTCTGCCCTTGTGCAATCCGCTGTAACTGTTGTTACATAACCTTTTTCGTCAATTCCAAGTACTTCCGTTTCGAACCATTTATGTAGCTTGCTATCGTTTCCTAAGTATTTCTTTATTCCCTTTGCAGCAAAAATCGTTGAAGCAATATAGATACTAGCAACAATGCCAACAGGAATCACTGTTGAAGCTGATAATGCGTCAAGTGCGTACATAGATTTGATTACTATTGTTTCCCATGCACTTTTTAATCCACCTGTTGTTATAACTGTCTTAGCTGCATCTATAGTGATTTTCTTCGCAATCTGACCGCCGATAAATTTACCGATTCTTGTATAATTAAGAAGTGCAAAGCCTGCTATTATAGCTGTTTCAAGCGGTGCTTTTTTGAAACTTTCCTTAATAACCTTTGCTATAGCTTCCCATATCTTAAATTTCAGCTTAAGCGCTTTAAATAAGATATCTACCCAATCAAGTCCTGCAAGGAAATCTCCAATATTTTCGCCTAACTTCTCCCAGTCAACCTTATCAATAATCTTCTCAATCGTATTAAAAACAGCTGTAACAAACTGGTTAATATCCTGTCCTGCTTCAAACCAATCTCCTAGTTTTACATCCATAGCAAACTTTTTAAGAGGTTTTGTGATTGGGTCAAGAATCTTCTCGATTCTATAAGCCCATGAAACTGCCGCATTTTCCATATTGGCAAAAGCTTTATTCCATGCTTCTTCATATTCTGCTGCCGCTTTGACGATATCATCTGTCAAATCAATATTGCTACCGCCACCGCCGCTTGAACTCTTGCTTGAGCTTGTATCGTCCTGTAATTTATTTATTTCATCAAACCCCATAAGGGATAATGTAGCTTTCTTAGCTGAATCAGCCACATCTTGATAGCCGTCTGAAATATCTTCTAAGCCGTCTGATGTGTCTTTATAACCGCTTTGTCCAAAGCTCTCAAAGTCAATCTTAACGCCCATTAAAGAAGCAAGGTTGACTAATAATCTTTTGATTGCAATAGTTACTCCGTTTACAACTGGCATAACTTTTGAAAGAATTGGGATAAATAGCTGTCCTGCTACCATTCCTACTTCTTTCATATTGTTGCTGAACTGGCGTAACATATTTGATGGGCTGTTAATCGTATTGGCTAAATCACCCCACGATACTTTACTTTGGTCTAATATCGCTAACACTCTTAACTGCTGTTTTTCCATCTGTGTCATTTCTGATACAGACTTGGAAATTCCTAAGTTATAAGCATATGTTGCTAGTGTAGCGTTAGTAATATCAATACCATATTTATACAATGCCCTTGATTGACCGATTAAGCCGCTTTGTAAGTTCTGTGCAACCGTTGAATAATCCACGTTAAAAAGCGAGCTTATATCGCCTGCAAGCATTGTCATTGACTTTGTTATTGCTGTTGTTGCTTCGCCTGTCTGTCCTAGTGAGTTAGTGACAGAAGCTAATTGTGAAGCATACTGTGTTATCTCTTGTATATTAAGTCCTAAGTTCTTTGCCCCGCTTTCTTCAAGTAAGCCGCCTTGAACATTGACTTTTAATCCAGATAATTTTCCGAGAGTATCATTTACTCTGCTTTGGAAGCTCTCTGCATATGCTGTTGCATTATCATATCCGTACTTTTCATAATCCTTATCCCACTCTGAACCAATTTTACCAAACGCAACAGCTTGATAGTTAAATGCTTCAATGTAATCTGTTGTTGATTTAATAGCTTCTATAAGTTTCTTACTGCCACGAATTACCATAAAATAAGTGGCGTAAAACTTACCTATGGCACTTGCCAAGCTCCAACTGCTCTTAGTTGCTGTCCTAGTACTTGTAGAAACGCCATACAGTGACTTTTGAAGTGAGTTTGAAGAAATACCCACCTTGCTACCTTGACTAGCAAGATTAGCCAATGCGTTAGTCATTTGAATAACATTCTGACTTACTGTTGGTGCTCTTGATAGCGTTGTCATTAAGCCGTTTAAACCATTACCTAGCTTTGGAATGTTTACAACGGCATTTTCTATACTCTTACTGCCTAGCTTACCTAGTGACTTTGCAAATTCTGTGACCTGTGTTGCATTCTGTGGTATAGCTGATATGCTCGCAACTGCTTTGGTGACAGCTTGAAGTGATGTAGCTGTGTTAGTTAGTGCAACTGAATCAACAGAACCAATCTTTGTAATATTCTTGGCAAGTCTTGTGAAATCTGCTGTTCCTGCGTTCATATTCTGCATAGCAGAACCTAACTGACTAACACCATTTGCAAGGCTACTAAGTGATGAGCCGTTCACAGTCGCAAGTGATGTTGACAACCTTGTAAGCTGATTTATCAGTTTATCAACAGAATTGATAGCTTTCGTGGCAGTACCGGTAATTTTGACTTCTAATGAATCTAATTCCACGCTTATACCTCCGGCTTATCATTTTTAGGGTGCGTTAAATCCCAGTTTGCTTTGCGAATTTTCATATTCAAAACAAACTCTTCTCTCTTTCTCTGTATCTCATCTTTGCTGTTCTCTTTTTTGCTAATATCGCTGTAAATAGGCTTATCTGGGTATTCAAGTTCCCCTTTACCCCAAGCACCACTTCTAACGCCTATCTTGATTGCCGGAAGTATGTAGTTGCCTATCGCAAGCCATATATCCGAATCCATTCGTTGTCTTTCAAGTTTCTTCCCCTCTGCAACCGCCCATAGCTTTTTAGGTGTCATTTTTAGAAAGTCCGAATAACTAACGCCTAGTGAACTGGCTAAAACAAAGTATTCTTCCCATATTATTTTGCGGAAGTCTGTTTTTTCTGATGGTCTTGTGGAATTACTGTCGGCTTCTTCTGTTCCTGTGTCGCTTCTTCTATGTTGTTCGCCATCTCCTCTAACATCGCTGTTATCCCCGATAGCTCGAAAAAACCATCACTTTCCATTGCCCCTTTGATTTCTTCAAATAAATTCTTATATCCATAGCCTTTATCTGTCTTTCTCTTCTCTGTGATATATGCTCTAGTGAGTTCCTTTGCTTCGTCCATAGTTACAGGATTGTTGTCAATGCAACCTGCATAAATAGCTGTAATACAAATCTTAGGTATGTCAGACACCATATTTGTAAGTCCGTTGAATGTAGCCTGTGCAACATTCTTATCCGTTTCTGTCATTAAATATGAACCACTTACAACCGCAAACATCTTCTGTACAATGCTTTCACATTCTGCCGCACCAAAAGAAAACTCAACTTTGTATTCTTTTCCGTTTACATTAATATTCATCATAATTTTTACCCTTTCCCACCCTATCGTCCATATAGGGAAAGGTGCGGATTTTACACCGCACCTACCTTTTAAATTAATTATTCTGTTACATCATCAAGATATGATGTGTAGTCGGCTGTTTTGGCGTTTGTGCCACCAATCGACACAGCCTTTGATTTAGTCGATTGGCTTACTATTCCCCCGGTGTTGGCTCCACCTTTGTATCTGTTCCTACCATATCCTCAATAATAAGGTTGATAGCCATTGTAAGAAGTCCGTTCTGCTCCTTACTTGTAATTGGTAACTTTGATGGTGGCTGCGCTACAAAAAATTCTGCGTCTGTTATGCCCGGAGTAATCTCCTGAAACCACATTCTCTTTCCACCTGTTAAGCCGTTGTATGCGGTAATAAGAGCTTTCCATTCCTCGATTGTTGCGTCTGTCTTATTAACTGTTACTGCAACTGTATCTGTAACTGTATCTCTGCCTGCAATGTTTCTTGCCTGCTTATCTTCAAGTGCCGAAGCGTCTATTGCTTCTGGTGTTACTGTAATCTCGTCAATAGAGTTAATTCTTGTAAGCAACTTAAAAGATGTTGGCTTTGTGCCTGCTGTTGTTTCAACTCCATAAGAGAAAGTAACGCCCAGTGTGCTTAATCCTGCTACTGCTGTATCTGCCATTGTCTACCTCCTAAAAATTTGCAAAAAAATAAGAGCATTTCTGCTCTTTGTTACAATAATCTGTCATTTGCTCCGATTAACCGCCTAAATCGTGCGGTACTCTTATGTACTTTGTTGCTGATTGAGAACTCTGGCATTGATGTGCCTTGAAATCTCATTGTCTTGAATGTATCTGTAATTACTGCCATAACCTTGCGACAGTCGGACTTGCTTGTGTTAGTTGTAACATCTACTTGAAATGTTGCTAACAATGCGTTAATTGTCTGTCCGTCAAGTGTTTGTCCTTGTTCAACTGCCGTCAGTAAGTGAATGTATACTGTTGGAAATACTGCTTGACCGCTGTTTTCGCCCTCGTTGGTTATTACTATCTTTGGGTATGTCTTTTTAAGCCGTGTTAGGGTTTTAGCCTTAACAAGTGCTGTGACTGTATTCTCGAGGTCTGTCGCCCAATCGTTTGCATTTGCCATTAACTAAACACCTCTCTTGCTATCTGCTTATACTGATTAATAATCTCCATTGTAGCGTTATACATAGGCATTGTAGCCTTAACGCCGTGTGTGTAGTGCCATTGATTATCTTCACTCAGATAGTACCAGCCATCTTCAAAAGCGTGTATCTGTCCGGGATATGTGCCTACGCCCAATCCAAAGTCATTAGCCTTTGGATGTTCATTGCCGCTGTTGTAGTGAATACCAGCACCAAATTCAATTGCTAATAGCGTGTAAAATGGCTCTCTGTCTTCTACCTCAACAGTTTTACCGGTAGCAATCAAAATAGCTTGGTAGCCATCTTGAATAGGCTTTCTGTCAACTCTTAGTGTTACTGTTCTACCTAAAGGACTTTCATTAACACTCATAATTGCCGCCTTGTCGCCTAATTCTGCCAAGCGTTCAACAAGTAATTCACACTTATACTTCAAGCTTTGTTTATACTGCTGTAGCTGTCTGATAGCTTCATTTACAGACTTTTCAGACAGAGATATATTAATTGTATGTCTTGCCATATTGCACCGCCTTAAAGCAATTCTAAATCTGTAAAAATTTTAAATATTTTAGGTGATTGAATTGTGAACCAATCAACAGTTGTTTCATCGTGTCCGAATTGTTCTATATGTTGCCAATTACACTGTAAGCCACTTTCAGATAGAAAAGCGTGTATTATTTCGTGTCTTAACTGTTTCTTTTGCAATTCCGCAAAATTACCCACTTTGTTATAGTTATCAGAACGAATTACTATTAGCTTTGATGTATTGTCAGTAAAGCCGTCAATATCTTCATTGTCGAGTTGCCTTAACTTGATAGCATATTCCGTTCCCAAAACATTAATTGTTGTGCCTTGCATAATTTGCCTACTTTACAACTGCTTTAAGCATATACTTAGTTGAATACAATGCTGGCTTAATGCCTACAATCGTGAAGTCTGCTGATGTTTCATCAATAAGGCTGTCAGATGTGTATGTGGGCTTGCTATCAAGCCAGATAAGGTCGCCCTTTTGAATAGGTAACATATTCCTATCCGTCAGTAAAATAGCATCAAAATCAGCGGTATCAAAGCCATATTCCTTACTTTGTGCTTCTCCACCGCTGAACGATATGTTTGCTTTAAAATCAACCGGCTCTGAAAAACCTGTTTTTTCACTAAGAACTTTAGGTATCTTGTTGCCATCATCATCAAGATAAGGAATAAAGTTACCCTCTGTGTCGGTATATCCCTCATACAGGATATTGCCATCATCATCTCTTTCGTAGATGGTTACTGTCTGCCCTTGAAGTGAATACTTCATAGCCTGCTTGTTAATATCAAGCATATTACTTCACATCCTTGCCAAATCGCTTCCACAGTTCAGACAACTTCTCCCAGCCGTACATTGCTACAAAAGCAACAACAAATCCTGCCATAATTGCCGCAAGAATCATGTACCACAGTATTGTCATTTGAATATACTGCATATAAGCAACAAATGTTGCTACAGTAATACCAATTGACAGCACAAAGACCACAATATCTGTAGGCACCTTATTGAATACTCCAATGTCCTTAATTACCTGTGTAATTACAGATACCATAAACGCTAATGCGCCGACAATCGCTAATATGATTGCCATATTTGCAATCAATGTCTGCATAATCTCCATTCTACTATACCTCCTTGTCCTCAAATCTCTTAACTAATTCATCTATTCTGTGATGTGCCTGCTTAGTGCTTTCCTCAACCTTAACAATTCTGCTATCGTGAGAATTAAGCTCTCTTCGCATTTCTGTAACTTCTTTTTTTATTTCCGTGGTATTGCTTGATATCTCATCGAGCTTTAAATTGATTCGGGTGTTCTCTCTCACCCTCTCCTCAAATTCCGAACTATTAGCCTTTTTATCATTCTTAAAATTGAATGATAAGCTAAAGAATCCAAAAAAGACGGAAAAAGCAACTGAAATAATGCTTATAATTACTGCGATTGGCATTGATATACCGCCTTTCATAATTAATAATGGCACACCGCCCACCACCCTTAATGTGTGCCGCCTGCTACCATATTGGTAACGCACAATCTTCTATAAAACCTTAGCAAATGGAAATACCCCAACAAATAAGCTGTCTCTATCTCTCCAAGTTCTGTTTACACCGCCCTCATTCATACTCGCCATGTAGTTCTCACCAGCTTGCGAATGGTCATAGACAGCTAGATTAACAATAACACTCTCAAATTTCTTCAAGTCCTCTGTTATCATTTCGTCTGTGTAGCTGTCGGGATAATTTCTTCTTGCCTTAACATCTTCTGTAGCCTGCTTAATAAGCTGTTCAATAATCGGATTATCTTTTTTGTCATCGAACACCACCACATCAGATGTTGTTTCATCATCATTTGTGACTGTATCAATATGAAATTGTTTAAGTCTGATTTTGACTTGCTCTAATGTGGTGTATTCCATAATTTCAGCTCCTATAACCTTAACTTCTCAATTAACAGCTTCTTTAATTCTGCTCCTGTAAGTTCTTCTGCGTTGTCTATGCCCTGTTCTGCCGCAAGCGACTGTAAATCAGATGTAGACATGCGATTAATGGCTGTTTTGCTATAACTTAAAAAAGCCCCCTCTTCGGGAACTTCATCACCTGCTTTATACCATTTGCCATTAAACTTAATTACATTCTGTGCAATCATAAGCTACCTCCTACGCAACCTTGATTACTACTGTACTATCCATACCCTCAAATGTAGGAAGTCCAATCATAGATACAACACAATGTGTATTGATTGGATGGTTAGTTGCGTATGTGTATACAGATATACCAGTTTCTACGATAGAAAGGTTTCCATCTGTAATGCTGCCGCTTCTTTCCTCTGGTGTCTTACCGAATACATAATCACCAAGATATACACCGCCAGACTGTGCAGAAACAATATTTGTTGGTACAAAGTACTGTGTCTGTCCGTTTTCATCAATGTACAGCTTATCGTATACTTCGATTTCGATACCATATCCTCTAAGATATTCTGTTACCTGTGCCTGCTGTAATCTAATACCACCATTGTAAGCAGTAATACCAAGCACCTGCTTCTTTGTATCTTCTGCCTTAAGAACTAATTCCCAAGTTTCTGTATTCATAGTGAATCTTGTAAGAGAATATCCTGTTTTCTTAGCGAAATCTCTTCTTATCTGGATAAGGTCATCAAGTGGTGTTGCTGTTTCTGATGCACTCCACTTATCCGTAGTAGCAACTCCGCCATTTGTAATATCAACAAAATGGTCTTTCTTATGCTCTGTGCCACCGTCTGATGTATATTCAACAGTAAACTTATTTTTACCTATTTGTACGTCAATCTTAGGTACGCCGTCTGTTGGTGCAAGTAACTGCCAAATCTGTCTTTCTGGAACAACCCTTGCTCCCTCAATTAACATCATAGGCTTCTTGCTGATTTCTCTTAATACATTGTTAGCAAGGTTAGAGTTTTCAGCACTTCTGTAATTGTCGTATTCCTGCTCCTCTTTCTCTGTGACCATATAAGATTCACGATAGAAAGGCATTTCATTCTGAATGTCAGAGAATCCGCCAACATCTCTTAGCTCTGCCTGTGCATCAAAATTAGATGCCTTTAATGATACTGGAAGTCCGCTTTTGCCCTTAATAAATCTAAGGTCTAAGCTATCCTGCTTTCTTGTCCCAAACTTCTGTCTGCCAAGATAAGGGGCAGAACCTAGTGTCTTCTGATAATTATTCCACATTACACCGAGACTTCTCGCTGTAAATGCTTCTGCTAATGGTAATGCCATAGTTTATTTACCTCCTATTATTCCTGCGATAATGCTGTAGCACCATAAAAAGTAACTCTAGGTGTTGCTTTTCTAGCCTCATCTGATATTGCCGGTGAAAGATTTTTAATTTTTTCCTGGTCGATTGTTCCTTGATATACATATGTTCCCGGCGCGTCGCCCTGTGTCACATCTACATCTTCAAGAAGATATCCAAGGCAATTTTCATCATTAGACGGATAAGGTGTACCAGCTGGTACAATTTTTCTTCCGTTAGCGTCCGCACTTGATACAGCAGACTGCTTAATCACACACGCTGCTCCCTCATAAGGGAAAAACTTTAAAATTCCTTTACCCTGTGTAAAGTCTCTTACGATTGGCTTTCCCATCGTTCTACCTCCTGTTTAAACTACATAATAATTTTTAGCTTCTGCGTTTGCTGCCGGATTGCCGAAACTAATCTGTTCAGCATTTTTCACATCTGCTGTCTTTTCTTTGTTACTGCCGCCAGCACTACCGCCGCCCGGAATATCCTGATGTTTAGCAATCTCCTGTTCCTTAGCCTGTGCCGCAGCCGTTTCTTTTTCGGACATAATCTTGCCAAGTTCGGCTGTATCAAAGCTGCCATCTTCTTTTACAATTACCTTTGCCTGCTCTGCTGTGACCTTAAAATCAGTCATAGCTTTTTCACGCAAATCTCTGACAGCATTATTTTTCTGCAAATCTGCTATCTGCTGATTAGCTGTCTCTAAGGCTTTATTTGCCTTTTCAAGCTCTGTCAGATTGCCAGCCTGTAAATCGTCAAGCTGCTTCTGTAAACTGTCTGCTGTATCAGCCTTAGCCTTATACTGGCTCACCTTGTTTTTTTCCTTTGCAACTTCTGAATTGTTCTGATTAAGAAGATTAGTAATCTGTTCATCTGTTGCTTCTGGGAAAAGTTTTAATACATCTTCTCTTGTCATAATTACCTCCGTTAAACACACGCTTTTGTTACCGCAGGTCGCTCCTGCTGTGTCTTCTGCTATTTACCGCATAGCTGCAAAATGTATAAAATAAAAGCAGCTACCGATTATTCGATAACTGCCTTATTTTGCTGATTATTAAGTTTATTAACTATCTCTTGTGCTTTTGTTTCCTGTTCTGCCACATCATCAATAGTTTTATATATATTATCTAAGTATGGTTTTGATAGTAAGAATGTTTTCTCTGCATCTCCCCATAATCCAACTGTCTTAATTGCAATAAGTGGATGTATACCGCTTTGAAGTAATACTGTAAGTGTCTGCGCTTTGGTGTACATATTATCCTGCGGACTGTGATTTATCTGCACATCAAAATCTCTAACTGACAGTTTTAAATCTTCTCCCGCAAGTCTCAAGATATTAAGAACAACTAACGCTAATCGCTTTTCACACGATTTGATAAGAGGGTCTTTCAGTTTTGCTCTTGATTTTGAGAAATCCCATCCATTTCTAAGTTCAACCGCTCCCTGCGTGTCTCCGCCTGTATTGCCTTGTTTGTTAGGAATAGCCAAGATAGATAAGGCATTGTTTATAAAATCCTCTTTAGCCACTTGACTTTGTGTTTGATTAAGCTCCTGTGTCATAATGTCAACATCAGACTTATTATCTTTATTCATTGATTTAACAACCAATGCATGATTTTCTTTCATTTTCTTAAAAGTTTCTTCATCAATTTCACAGTTAACGAACTTGACCCAATACTCAACAAACTGCTGTATACTATCCATTCTGTTAGACTGCATATTATTGGTTGCGTCAAGCATACCTATAATAAGTTCAATGTCAGAAAGTCTTTCATGGTTGTTTGGAAACTCAACGATAGGAATTTCTCCATATGTGTGTAGCTTTGCTTCAACCACCTTACTGTCAACAATTCTAAAAGACATAGTGTCGGAAAATGCCATTTTATACCAGTTTCCGTCCTCGTCTTTAAGTTCTTGTACAACAAGTATCTGCTCTTCGGTGCTCTTGTTGTAAATAGCATAAGTATTAAGGGGCGTAGGTGCTACAATTCTGAATGGTATTTCTCCTTTTTTAGGCTGTGCAGCTTTAAATGATGTACCTGTTGCGGATTGCCACTCTCCAGCTTTAATGTCCTTTTCCTGTTTATTAGCGTCTGTCATGAAATCATTAAGTGTATCAACCGCTTTATTGATAGTTTCATCATCTTTGCGGCTAATAAACTGAATTGGCTCGCCATAGCTTTGTCCTACTTTGAACTGAACCCATTCATAGGCATGATTCTCAACAATTTTATTAATTATATCTTCGTTGGATAGTTTGGTTCTGTATAAAACAGGTTGGTCGCCCTTGTAGTAGTCCCATAAATATTTAATAACTGGCTTATTCCAATTAAATACGCCAACAGTACTTCCAATAACCTTAACAACATTGTCAGCGGTTATTGTATCTACATTTGTGTATGCAATTTTTCTACCATAACAACCTCTAACAAGGTCCTGAAAATACATTGTGTTCATATTTTACCTCTAATAAAATGTCATACCGCTTGAACTTCTACTGTCCGGTATTTCCTTAATCTGAAAATTATCATCATCGTTAGGCACATACCATATCCACTTATGGCAATGCTTACACGCTAACTTATGTGTTCGCGGGTCTTTGCTATCCGCCTTGGTTAAAAACTTATGGCAGTTAGGACACATAATTGATTTATCTTTATTCATATAAAAATTCATATTTTTACCTCATTGCATAACAAAAAGCACCGCCGCAATTAAGCATCAGTGCTTCTCGATAAGGAATGTTTTGTTTATGAAGAAACATCTTTGTGACTTCTTACAGATATACTATATCATGCCGGTAATGTGACATTCTATGACATCTTTTACAAATATTCACTTCCATATTTATCTTCAAAGGCTTGTAGTGCTTTAGCGTGTATTCTGTGTACTTGTCGCCAACACCAGTCTGTTTCATTCGCAATTTTTTCAAACGTGAATTTTCTGACATATCTTAGAAACAGTACTGTGTAATAATCTTCATTGTTTATCTGCTCTATCTGCTCTATTATTTTATTTTTTACATCAATGTATTTATCTATAAGTTTATCAAGGCTTTCTTCCATTTGTTCAAGTCTGACATATCCACAGCCTGTTTTGTCCGGATCTGATGATGACATGACTCTTTCTTCATTAACAACTGCTGAAATGCTGTATGATAATTCTTTATACTGTGTTATTTCTATCAATTTATTATCAATTATCTTGTTGTAATAGCTTATCTGATTAAGATAGTCCTTAGTTGTCATAATAGATTAATACCTCCTGAATGGATTTATAGCTGCTTCAACTTTAGCTGTTCTATTACCCTGCGTTATTCTCAATGCAAAGTTTGAGAAAACATCTGGAACATCATCTAACTGTTTTTTCCCTGATACTGAATATTGCTTTAATAGTGACATCATTACTCCATACGGCTCATTCGGCTTGTAAAGTGATGGGTCTTTAAAGATAATGTGCTGTAATATCCAGTTGGAACATTGAAAGATTCTTGCTTCCTTATTTGTTTCTGTTGGTGTGTCGGTAATATTGCACACCCACCCAACGCTCTCAACACGCTTATTAACTTCCATAGCCACTCTATCGCCGCCAGCATTACGCTCAAATTCGCATTCTTGTACTTTATTATTCACAAGAACTCCTGCGGCATTTCTGTATTGTTCTTCGTAATCTGCTGTGTTATCACATACGCAATCAATACAGTAATAATCTTCTCCGTGTTTTTGCAATACTGGTAGCGCAAAGTAATCCGTACCTTTGCCCTTAGTATCACATTGTGCCGTAATAATTTCTGGTTCTCCGTGTGGCAGATTAAGGTATCTGCGGATTTTATCATCTGGGAATAATAAGCCCTCACGTTCTATAGGGTCTTGTTTATACAGGCAGCGATATGAGATTTCATCCATAAGCAGCTGAATATCTTCAAAATCCTTTACTGTATAGCCACCAAATTCAAAGTCAAAATTACTTTCTCCTGTTACTGGGTCTACATCAGGCACGGATATTACTTTAACTCGTTTGTTTCCCTCATAAGCTTGTATAATACGTCCTATTACGTCTCTAACGCTCCACCTTGTAGCAATATGTATTTCTTTACATGGGTTTCCATCCTCGTCCGGTATCTTTCTTTGTCGTGCATCTACTGCATATTTATCCCACAATTTATCAAGATAGGTTGGGTTTAGTGCTTCTTCAATGCCTCCTATCATATCATCAACTAGCAGAAATTTATTGGCTCTGACTTTACCGGCATTTTTACTGCCGACGGATGTACATTGTACAGATTGAAACGGCTTATATTTTCCTACGTTAAACTGTTCAAGTTTTGCATTTGTACTTGTTACTTCAAGTCCAGGGAACACTTCTCCCCATGTATACTCGTCAGCGTTTGTGACAATATCATATACGCCATCATAGTACATTCGTGTAATGTCTCCGCTGTGTGAATAAAAAAGGTTATATCCGTTTGAGTACCAACCTATAACCGCAGAATGGAAAAACTTTTCGATTGTGGTTTTTCCTGTTCCGGGTGGGAGAGAAATACATAAAATATCATATTTATCATCAATCATACCTTGTAATGCTTCTATTAAGCCTATTTTGATAAACTGTTTTCTTCTCGGCATATAGAATCTTTCTTTAGGTTCACGTTTCTTTTCTATGTATCTAAAAAAACTATCAACAACCTTGTTTTGCGCTTCAATCAGTAAAATATCGTAAAACCAATTAATCAGCTCATATTCCGTTTTATTTGCAAACGCATACTTTTCCAAATCCCAAATCGTACCGCCTGTTTTGTCCTTGCAAAAACGCTCTATAATGTCTTTTGCCCTCTTAGTGAGTTGTAATCCATACTCAATATCTTTCTCGCCGTTTATGGCTACACTGCAAGCGTCTACATAGGCATTAATTACCTGTTCATCTATTCCATTTTTCTCTATGTAATTTTCATATCCATTAACTGCGGAAATAAGGCTCTGACTAGCCATAAGAAAAGCACCTCCACTTTTCAGCAAAGGTGCTTATAGACCTCTGCCTATAATTGTTTTAGGGTAGCGACTAACTCTATTTGTTAGCCGGCATTTGAATAATTATAAATAGCTTTCTGTACTACAGCTACAAGGCTTTACTTCAAGAGAAGATGCTGTGATTTTCCCTGATGCTTCCTCGACATATTTATCATAATTATTTATTATATCTTCTGCAAAAATCGTGTGCATTTTAACGCCGTACCTTTCTGCTGTTTTCCTTTCGATATAGCAGCCATTCCAATCGAAATTCTCGCATATTCCAATAAATACATCAGCCTGTGCCAATTTCTTAAGGCTTTCCCCAAGATACCATACAGCTTCTTTGCTGTCTTTAGGTGGGTTATCCTCAATATAACTGTCAATAAGCTCTAATTCTTCACCCTCGTATATTTCAGCAATCTTTTTCATCTTCTGAATGCTCGCTTTGATTTCCTCTTCTGTTCTGCCTTTCATCGGCACACTTACAAATAATTTTTTCATAACTTCTATTCCTTTCTGCAATTATCACTCTAATTCATCAATTCTGCTTTCAAGTACATTTATGTACTCCCTCATTTTTTGCCCGGTCTTCTCCGAAAGACATTCAGCACTAACAGTACCTATTTTCCATGATATGTACTTTAAATATTGGATTGCATTTTTAACTTCGGTATCGTCACGATTAAGCTCTCCACATAAATGCTTGGCAATATCTTTGAATGACTGTGGGTGTTCTACTCTGTCTAATGCCTTTTCAAAAGTGTAATCTCCCTTGTAATCCATAATAATTCCGACAGCTTCATATTTTCCAAGATTAACTCCCAAAAATCGGTCTGTAGCTGTATTCCATATGGCATATAAGTTATCTATATCGTCTTGCAATGCAACTATTAACATAATCTCACTCCTTGTTTAATTCATCCGCACGCCTTGTCATTTCAATCTGTGTTCCGTTTTCGTCCCTTGTGCAGACAGTTACATATCTGTTACTTCCACTCATTATATCCCCAATCCGTATTTGCGTTTTATTATCATCAAACTTGTAACAATCACGCATTTCTTCAATGCAGTTATTCATTTCTGATATTTTCATAATCTCACTCCTTTTCTTCACTATTCGCTAATGATTTTGTTTCCTCTAGGATTTTCATTGCTAATGCTCTTGAAAATTCATAATTATTTTTCGGGTATCTGCCTAGAATTGATTTTGCATACTCATTGACTGCATCAACTGAAATATCAATGCCAATAGTCATATCGTGAAATTCAGATGTTTCTATCGGTTTGCCATCATCATCGCCGATATGTTTAACATTATCAATTTTTCTGAATGTTTTCTTATCAACGCATAATACCTTTTCCGGTACCTCAACACATTCCACTCTTTTTTCGCAGTTTGTACAACAGTTATTCTCATTGCATCGGTAAGTGGTAAATTTGCAATTACTCATTCCTCATAAACCTCTTAAAATCTTTCCTACACTTAGAGCATAAATCATATTGGTGCTCGTTTCTCCATATAGCCATTGGGAGTGTTTGTTTTGCTAAATCTTCTGCCGTATATACAGTTTTCTCGTATAAAGGTTCTAATTCTTCTGTTTTTAAACGAGCGTATTTCTCATTGTAAAATATTATTTCTTTTCCGCATCTGTCGCAAGTGTGCCATTCTTTTTGATGTTTCATTATTCCACCAACTTTCTATATTTCTGATATATCCTTTATTTCCCCGTTTGAAAGTTTTACCTTAACTTCGTCTGCTAGTAATGTTATTTTGATTTCTTTTGCTATGTCTTTTTGGTAAATATTGGATATGTCATCAATACTTATTACTCCTTTTAGAAATTCGCCATCAAGAAATAATCTAACAATTCCGCTTGATTCGTCAAGCAACACCTCTTTAGCCATCATTTCACCAACTTTCTGCCACAGATAGGGCAATAAACTATTTTCATTACCATTTCAACATTCATATCTTTACTGCTACACACCGCAAAAGATGGACATTTATTCAAATCGCATGTAATTATAGGTATATTTGACAACTTATCAATCTTAAATTTGCCATAATGTGTTACGACAGGGAATTTTTCTTCGCAAAATTTACACATATTACACCTCAACGCCTAGTTCTTTTGCCTTTTTAATACATTTATCTTGTGGATAAATGATATGTGTTTTTGTATCTCTGTAGGTTGTACAATCTATCCCCGAACTATATTTTGCACATCTTTCTCTGTATTCGCATATATCGCATTCAGTATCTTTCTCTTTATATTTCCGTGGCTTGTATTTCTTAAAATCCTTGCACTCATAGTCAAGTGATGTATCGTTCCCCTTTAGGCAATTGTAAATCGGATATTCTTCTCCTGTTTCTTCATCAAAATCAAAATCTTCATCACAATATTTGCAAATTGAGCAATCTTTCATACCGCACCTCAAATCTTCTATATCCAAATCATAGTTATCTCTGATATAATCAACAACTTCTTGCAATTTGCTCTTTACAAATTCATCTTGCGCAATGTCTGGGTGACAATGCATCGTGCAACTGTCTTTCTTGCCCTGTGTCTTATATTTGCGATAATCAAATGTCATTGTAAAAAGTGGTATTTCTGTTAAATTCTTTGTCTTATGTCTTATCCAACAATTAACAATTCTCTGAATCATTTTTCTTCCCCCATAAATTATCCGGCAACTCTTCGCCGCCATATATCTTATTAGCATATTTAAGAAATGTCGGTACACTACAGCCTGCTACTTTTGCTGCCTTTACTTGTGAAGCCTGCCCCGATATGTATAGGTTTATCGCTTCATAGAACTTCTCTTTGTTTAGTGGGTGTACGCCCATAGCCATAATCAATCACTCCTTATTTTGGTTTTCAGTCCGATGTTTATATCTCATCATTTCTTTGTGCATTTTATGTCTCATATTTTCACAACCAATGTTTCTTAATTCTGCTTTGAAAGCGTTAAAATTATCATCATTTTTAACAAATATACTGACATATTTATCAATCTGCGGTCTTGTCATAAGCACATCATTTTCAGTAAATACCTTTTTGATGTAGTTTGTATAATAACAATATCCTTTGACTTTTTCGTGATATAATCCCCAGAAATAATCAGCATTTTCTTTTGTTTCAAACTTTGCCCTGATCTTATTATTGGAAATATGATTGTAACAATGCCTGCATAATGTAATTAAATTACTTTCTCTATTATCGCCACACATTGAAGCTGTTCTTATATGTGCCATTACCAACGCCCAGTATTCTCTGCTACTCTTGCCACAATATCTGCAAGTATAATTATCTCTTTCAAAAATCTTGGTTTGTAAATCTTTATATGAACTCATAATGAATACCTCCTACCATTCTTTGCTTTCACACCAGCTGCTCTTACAAGCGTGGTTCATAATGTTGATTAAAACATTCTCCGAAGAAAAATGAACTAAGCTATAATCACATTTTGCTGAAAACTTTGTATTGAAATATTCATCAATTAGCATCTTGTAGTCTGTATTACCGTCCATATCACTTATAGCTGCGTAATAGGTATCTGTATATCCATCACGCTCTATGTCAGTTTCTTTTGTTAGGCTATCTACTACTCTTGATAAAACCTTATCTGTTAATGGGTAGTGATATTCTCCAGTACATTCTCCGTGTTTATCTAAAAAGTATTTAAAGAATGCTTCTACATTTTCTTTGAGCGTTTTATCGTTAGTCCAATCATAAGCTATCTTGCCAGCTCTACTTATCATTCTTTCTTCGGCAGCTTCCCAATCACTTTGAGAATAATCGCTTATTGGCTTAAGCTCTTTCGCTTTTTTATCTTTGGGTAAAAAAGAATTGCATTGTTCTCTGTTAAGAGAATTACACTCTATATTTAATGTTCTGTAATTAGTGTTAGGGTAATCATTGTTAGTAATCCCTGTTAAAAGAGTTACATCTTGTGGCACTCCCGAATTACACTTTGTGTCATTCCCTTGGGAATTACATTTTGTGTTATTCCCGTTTTGCTCATTTTGTAACTCTTGTCCTTTATCTTCTGCTATAACCTCTTGTCTGATGTTATCTTCCCATCTTTTAACCTCTGCGTTAATAACATCGTAATTAGGTCGTATATGTATAGTCGGCATTGAATTGAATTTGTATTTTGCTGTAATTACAAATTTCTTTTCCACCAACGATTTAATTGCTTTATCATACTGTCTTTCAGTAATCCTTATTTCTTCCCACCAGTCTTTTCTTTGCTTTGCAATCCAATATTCACCGTCTTTGTATATCTTGACTTTGCTTTTATTATCTTTAGTTGGTGCAAACCAATATAAAATTCTTGATAACAGCGTACCTTCTATTAAATCGCCTGTTATGTCAATGTATTTATGAAATGTGTGATTACACCTCGCTGATGATAGAAAATTAACTTTTGTTTGAATTTCGCTTTCTGATAACATATTTATTACCCGCCTTTCTGATAATCGCCTTATTAACAAAACAACAAACAGGCACTAAGGCTTGTGCTTTTCGCTTCGTCAAGCTAGTTTGTTGTAATCGGATAGACAGGACTTGAACCTGTGACTACTTGAATAAATCAAGCGTTACTCCCAACTGAACCGCTATCCGTTGTACAGTTTCTTGTGTTGGAAAGTATTTATGGCACTTCATTACATCATTTGCCGTCCTGTTCGCAAATCAACCAACACAAACATTTTAATTATTTCAGCAGGGACTACTGCAACGCCTGCTTATTCGGAAATGACCCGACCACTTGATGCGGTGTGGATTTGAACCACACATGAGATTCCGTCAGTTAGTCTGCACCTACGAATAGGGATAAATGGATTTTTATTTTCTAACGGATTTATAGGTGTAATTGCTTACAGCTATTTACCAGACTTGTTCTAGCAATCCTTGTTGCACACCTTTCTCTTAACCATTAATTAGCGTTTACCCATTCCGCCACACATCAACTCGCGCATACAGATTACGCGCGAAACATCACATTTTTACAACGATTTTGACCTATAAGGTTGTGAAGCAAGGTTTAACAATCGTGAACCCTAACGCCGATACTGCGAATCGAACGCAGACAACATTTCTGTTGGATAGCTTAGCAAGCTACTGGAATACCTTTATCCCATATCGGCATATACCGCCTGTAACGGCTATCAAGGGAAAATGCAATAATATTTGGGGGATATTGAGGAAGAACCTTGATAAGTTGAATTTCACACCTCTGTATGAGGTAAAACTCTCCGAGTGGTCTTGCACCACCCTTAACTGAAACAAATCCAAGAGAGCATATGAAGGAGGACTACCCTGTAAAATGCAAAACAGTTTGGTAGTCAAGCTACCTCAGTGGGATTTGAACCCACGCTAACGGAATCAAAGTCCGTTGCCTTACCACTTGGCTATGAGGCATTGATGTGACTATTCTGACAATTCTATGTATTTGTCAATGTACCACTTAGCTTTTTGGATATCTTCTAAGCCATTCTTCCTACCACTGCGATAGTTATACTTAAAAGCATTGAGTAAACAGAATGTCTTGACAGCTTCAACACCAAATATCTCAAGCATGACATCTATACACTCATATTTACCGGTTGCATAGTGGCTAGGGTGATTAACATTGTCATTTACTGGCTTTTCGTTGACGCTAGGTGCAACATCTTTGAGTGGAACAAAATTGTCAACCTTATCATCACTCTTAGCACCGTTATGTATGCAATTATTACATGCGTATTCTGACTGGAGTCTGCTCAAACAATTAGTGCAAGGTAATGGATATGAAATATCGCTCATTAGACATCACCCGCCTGTCTATGATTGGCTCTATAGATATCAAATCCTTCTGGATATCTTGCTTTCAACTTGTTAATATTAATCTGCATGATTTCATCAAGGCTGAACTCAAAAGAATCACACATTAAAGCTAGGTACCAACATACATCGCTGATTTCACGCTTTAAATGTTCGGCATCTAACTGTTTTTCATGAAATACCCATTTCTTGAGCATGTCGTTAAGTTCTCCGACTTCTCCGGATAAACCTAGTGCAGCATTAAGGACACCGCCTAATTCAATCTCTGGTGTATCTTCACCTCGATTACCTATTTTTAAATTGTCAATCTTGTTCAGAAGCCTATCTGTAGACTTTTTATCGTTAGTGCGCATTGCTAAAATCTGATACTCTGCGCCTTGCATTTCTAACCCCTAACTCTTTTTTATTTTTTAAAAATTTTTTGGAATTTACTCGGCTGAACTAGCCGTTTTGATGTGTGTATTTATTGAATATCTTGTGAATTAAGATGTATCTATTATACATCTATCTATCAGATTTGTACAGTAGATTTATTAATTATATTATATAGCTCTA
>ERZ1026894.639-NODE-639-length-24709-cov-19.977935_pt1 | contig 24709 bp, 23 predicted proteins | sample MGYA00380177_ERZ1026894 | MGnify/ENA primary metagenome ERZ1026894 (study PRJEB33269, sample SAMEA4719813) | human gut metagenome | biome: human-associated habitat; feature: organic feature; material: feces | place: Cameroon | collected 2013-10 ... | reverse complement strand
TCCTGGGACACAGTGTTCACTTCTGCCAAGACAACGAGTCTATGAGCAGCTATGGTGTAATGCGAGGCTTGCACTTCCAGCGTCCACCATATACTCAGAGCAAGCTGGTACGCTGCGTAAAGGGTAGAGTACTCGATGTTGCTGTGGATATTCGTAAGGGTTCGCCAACCTATGGTAAACATGTGGCTGTAGAGCTGACAGAAGATAATCATGTCCAGTTCTTCATTCCTAAGGGCTTTGCTCATGGTTTCGCTGTTCTTTCAGAAACAGCAGTCTTCCAGTATAAGTGTGATAACTTCTATCATCCAGAGGCTGATGGAGGCATCAGCATTCTCGATGATACCCTCGGTATCGATTGGAAAATCCCAACCGAGCATGCTAATCTCTCAGAGAAAGATACGAAACATGCAATGCTGAAGGATTTTGATAGTCCATTCGATATCAACGTGGATTTATACAAATAAACAAATAATACGTTGTTCTTTAAGCATTGACTATGCCGTAATGGAGAAGTCGAAGGAAATCTATACCCTGCCAGCTGAGTTTGGCTGGAGCGACTTAGGCAGCTGAGGAAGCCTCCGTACCTTGCTTCCACAGGATGAGGCTGGCAATGCCAAGGTAGGCAAGGACATCCGCTTGTATGAATGCAGGCACTGCGTGGTTCATACCTGACATGATTTTTGAGAGAAATCTATTGAAGGTTAAATTGCTTGTAATTACAGATACCAGTAAATTAGATTCATAATTTGTGCAACATTAAAAGTTAGAAGACAAAATGCCAGAATTACTTTATAAGTATCGTTCTTTAGAGAACTTGGAGAGGTTTTTGGATATAATAATAGACAAGAAACTTTATGGTGCTCTTTATAATGAAATGAATGACCCTATGGAAGGTTATTTTCAATACTCTCCAAGAGTGGATAAAAGTACAGTTAGTAACATTTTGAATGGTAAGGGGAAACGATATATTTGTTCTTTGTCTCGAAAACCAAACATCGGTTTGATGTGGACTCATTATGCAGATGAAAATCAGGGATGTTGTTTGGAAGTTGAAGTAACTTCTAAATCATGGGAAAGATTAGATATAGACTATAGTGAACAGATTCCTGTTTTAACTGACAATATGACTGTTCAAGATGTACTCAAAGTAAAGGCTAAAATGTGGGAATACGAACAGGAAGTAAGATATCTTAGTAGACAATATTCTCCAAAAGCAAATCGTCCAAAGTTGTCTGTTAGAATTAATAAAATTATATTCGGATATAAGGTGAAAAACAATCAATATAATCATTTAAAGAAAGTTGTTTTAGCTTTAAATTCGAAAATAAAGATTGAAAAAATGAAAAAGGATGAGCTAGATTATGGCTTTAAATGGCATAAGTAAAATATTCTAAACTCTTATTGTTACTTTCGAATTGATAATTGTTTGAATGTAACATATAAATAAATTATATAATAATCGTTTCGTTTAAAGTTGGACATTACACCAATCATAATATGGCAACACAAAGAAAAGATTTTTCAGAAAAAGAGATAGATGCAGTTTGGGAAAAAGCTGCGAAACAGCCAAATAATAATCCGGATGTTTTTCGAAAGGATTATGCTGGTGCTTGGATAAGGCGTGAGGATTATGGCAAACGTAATAAGCCTTATGGATGGGAAATAGACCATCTAAAGCCTTTGGCTAAAGATGGAACCCATGATTTGGATAACTTGTATCCTGTTCATTGGAGAAACAATGAATCTAAAGGTGATGATTATCCTCGTTGGAAAACAGTTTTAAGCTCGGAAGAAAATAAGAATGTAGAATCAGAAAAAAGATGGAAGGTAGATGAATAGCATTGGTATTCTTTATACATTAAGGAATTCTTCTGAACCAAGTAAAATTAATGTTTCAGCAGAATTACATGTTAATTATTGGAAAGTGCCCGTTCGAAATGGTGCCTATAAAAGGTTTCTCGATTTTGGCATTTTTATTAATGATGTTGCAAGAGAAGTAAGTTCTGTAAGTTTTTATTTTCCTTTTAAGGTTGCGGCTCAATCTTTGAAAGATCTAGGTGAAAGCTTATCTAAAAGTGAGTTGCTATGTACCCTGTTTAATAACGACTATGTTGTTCGCAATATTAATGGGTCACCTAGTTATTTTTGTATTTCTCCGTCTTCTAATTCAGAAAAAGCGCATCCTTTTTGGTTGTATGTTCTTGGTGAAAACAATTTCAATGTTTCAGATATTAAGCCAAATGGTTCTATCGTAAATGTGCAGATATTATCAACTCCCAAGAAAAATGGTGGCATTCAACCTGCTTCAAATGAGAAAAAGCCTAAGAGAAATTTATATTTCCGCTTCCGAGTAGAAGATATACCAGAGAATAGTATCTTTTATGAAGAAAATATATCAAATGATTTTTTACAAAGTGCATTCTCTAAGACGGAAATGATAGATTTCCGTATCAATGAAGTAAGGGAAATGAATCCAAAAGCTTATGAGGAGATAACAAAGGACAAGACATTTTTGCCTTTTAGTAAAATTCATTTCTTTTTTGTTGGTTCTTCCGAGGATGAGCAAATTGCAGGAAATACCGATTATAAAGATTGTAGGCTATTAAACTATGATAGATGGCAAGCTTATATAGGAGATAACTATGATAGTACAAGAAAATTGATAGCCTATCATTGGTGTTGGAAAGGTGATACTAATACCCAAACAAGAGATAGATATAGTATTTTTATAAAGACTGTATATAAGTCTATCAAATGGAAAACGATATTAAAATATTGTAGCGTAGTGTTTGGTTTAAGTCTTGTTTCTGCAATTGTGTGGGATGCGATAAAGGCTTTTCCATGTTTTATAAATTGGATTGTTGAACTCTGTAAGTAAACAGTATGTTAAATCAAACATTAGATAATTATAGACGAATAACGTCACCCCGTTTCAACGACATCAGTATCCTGCGAGTATCTGCGATGCTAATGGTCGTGCTCTATCATTGCCTGTGTCCCTATTCTATTTGGGATGGAACTGATTTTTATATAGGTTTCCATGTTCCAATTTGGGATGTAGTGGATGGAATGCTGGCACAGATTCATTTGCCGATTTTTTTCTTGATAAGTGGATACCTATATGGCTATAAACGAAATCTGGGGGGGTACAGCGATAATGTGAAATTTGTGAAGGACAAAACATTGAGAGTACTTGTTCCTTATGCCATAGTAGGATTATTCCTTTGCTTATTACAAGATAGAGATATTTCGCAAATGCTGAACGGCATCAGTCATCTGTGGTTCTTGATGACCATATTTGAGTGTTATGTCTTAGGCAAGTTGTTAGATACGGTATTGAGGATGCAAGAACGAAAGGTTCAGATAGTAATGGGGGGATTGGTGCTATTTATAGTTCTAATACCTTATAGAATTCCTGTGACGCAATTTCTTTGCCTATCCAACATCATCAAATACTTCCCCTTTTACATGTTAGGTATGTTGGCATGCAAAATGAATTTTGGAAAGTATACAAAGTATAAGGCCAAAACATTAGTATTGATAATAATACTATTACTGTTTTTTGTGTTGCAACAAGTATATATCAAGAAAACTCCGATAACAATGTTGTTAGGAGTCTCTATCGTATCCTTCATATTCTTCTATGCTAGATGTCTGAATATACCTAAGCTTCCATCATGGGTGACAAGCTTGGACAAGTGCAGTATGGCCATCTATATAGTACATCATATAGTGATACAAGAGATGAATCCTTGCTTCCCTTTTCATGAATTGGCAGTGAATTATTATTATGCATATCCAATCTTTCAATTCTTTATTGTCACTGGTGTAAGTTGGCTTTTTGTGGCAGTTTGCCAAAATTTTAAATATTCAAAGTATATATTAGGATAAAACTAAATGAATGATTCAAATAACAAGCGAATAGCGAAGAATACGCTTCTTCTTTATGTCCGTATGCTTTTCATGATGGTCATCGGCTTATATACAAGCCGTGTCATTTTGGACAAGCTAGGAGAAGTAGATTTTGGTATATATAATGTAGTTGGTGGTTTTGTTACTATGTTCGCGGTAATCAGTGGTGCCATGACTTCTGCCACACAGCGTTTTTTATCGTTTGAAATTGGAAAAGGTAAAGAAGGTAATGTAAAAGGTATATTCAGTACGATGGTGTACATACACCTATTTTTGGCTTTGGTAATACTCTTTTTAGGAGAAGTTGTAGGTGTTTGGTTTTTGAATGCTCACATGAATTTTCCTGCAGGGAGATATGATGCTGCCAATTGGGTCTTTCAATTGTCATTGCTCGTATTCATTCTCAATGTGATAAATGTACCTTATAATGGTGCCTTGATTGCATATGAGAAAATGTCTGCTTTTGCTTATTTTAGCATCTTTGATGCTATATTTAAGCTTGCTATTTGTTATGTCATAACATTGACGCCATTTGATAAGTTGATCGTGTATGCCGCATTAATGGCTCTTATTCAGATTGCATTATTACTTATGTACTTTTTTTATTGTAAAAGTAAGTTTAAAGAATGTAAGTTTACAGGAAAATTCAATAAGGAATATGGACGTAATGTAGGTTCGTTTGTCAGCTGGAATTTGATAGGATCGCTTGCCGGTATAGCAAAAGAGCAAGGTGTTAATGTTGTCTTGAATATGTTCTTTGGACCTGCTGTGAATGCAGCTCGTGGTATAGCATACCAAGTGCTTAGTAAATTGAATGGTTTTGTTACCAACTTTCAAATGGCATTGAATCCACAGATTATTAAAAATTATGCTTCTGGAGAATTGGAGAATATGTATAAGTTAGTGTTCAGAGGGGCAAAACTTTCCTATTTGTTACTTTTGACACTTTCTTTGCCAATAGTTATAGAGTCTTCTTTGATTTTGAATTTATGGTTGAAGGAAGTTCCTGCTTATACTGTTATATTCTTGCAGATAACAATATTCACGGCTTTGCTTAATACATTATCTAATCCTTTGATAATTACAATGCATGCTACCGGAAAAGTTCGTGATTACCAAATAGTGGTAGGTTTATTATCATTGTTAACATTACCATTGGTTTATGTAGCTTTGAAAATGGGTGCAGCTCCATATATGGCGATGATAATAGCATTCTTTGTTGAATTTATTTGCCACTTTGCTAGATTGTATATGCTTGTTAGAAGTATAAAATTCCCGATGATTGACTTTTTGAGGGAGGTTACTCTGAGAGTCTTGATAATAACTGTTATGTCGCTTGTCTTGCCGGTACTTACTTATCATCTGGTGGATACAGTCTTTTTAAGATTTACTATGGTTTGTATCCTATCTTTTATGTCAACGATTGGCTTTGGATATTATTTAGGATTCAATAAAGCAGATCGGAATATGTTAAAATCAAAAGTGATATTAATAGTGAAATCAAAAATATTGAAAAGATAAATAATATGAATAATATAAGCAATGTCCACGATTGTTATGGTTGCGGTGTTTGCGCTACAGCATGTGGACGAAAGATAATTGAGATTGGTCTAAATGCGGAAGGCTTCTATGAGCCTCATATCACTGACCCAAACAAATGTACTAATTGTGGTATTTGTACAGAAGTATGTGCCTATCTCCATGAAGATTTGTCATTGCAGAACCAGGAAATCCATCCTTATGCAGCATGGAGTAAAGATCATTTAGTAAGAAGAAAATGTTCATCAGGTGGTGCTGGTTTTGAAATAGGAAAATATCTCCTTGGACAAGGTTATAAGGTTTGCGGTGTACGTTACAATGCCGATAAGAACAGAGCTGAGCATTATATTGCAACAAATGTAGAAGAATTGATTCCTAGTGCAGGTAGTAAATATATTCAAAGCTATACTGTTGACGGATTTAAAGCTATTAATCGTAAGGAAAAGTATCTTGTTACTGGTTCCCCTTGCCAAATAGATTCTTTCCGTCGATACATTCGAAAATTCCGTTGTGAAGACAACTTTCTACTGCTTGATTTCTTCTGTCATGGAGTACCGTCTATGTTGGTATGGAAAAAATATACAGAATGGGCCGAGAAGCAAGTAGGTAAGATAACTTATGCTTCGTGGCGTAACAAATGGACGGGCTGGCATGACTCTTGGGCAATGGGCATTGATGGTGAGGAACATGGCGAGAAGATAAATTGGCATGATTCTTACGATATGTTAATAAGGGGAAAAAAAAGTTATATAGAAAGCCGATTGTCACAAGGTGATATGTTCTATCAGCTTTTCCTTGGTGACTGTTGTCTAGGAAAACAATGCTATGACCATTGTAAGTATAAGTACGACCATTCATCTGCTGATATACGTATCGGTGACTTATGGGGAAAGACTTATAATGATGATGAAGATGGTGTTAGTGGAGCTGTTGCTTTTACCCAAAAAGGCAATGAGGTATTGAAGCAATGTAATTGTGAATTAGTAGAACATTCTTTTGATGTTGTTGCGGAGGGTCAGATGAAGACTTGTCCGCAAATAATTGGAGCATATAATAAGATATTAGAAACATTGAAAAATGATTCTAAGAATATTCAAGATGCGTGCCATATATTAACAACTTATAGAAAACAACAGCGACAGTTAGAACGTATAAAACATCCTGTAAGAAGTTTTAAGAACATTATTAAGAAGATCGTAAAATGAAGATAAAGACAATCACTTGTCATCATGTATATAATTATGGTGCGAGTTTGCAAGCTTATGCTTTGCAGCATTATTTGGAAACTTTGGGGCATGAGGTTGAAATCATTGACTTTAATCCTTGGTTCCATTGTGATAGATATAATCCTTTCTGGATGCCAAAGAATGCTATAGGTAGGGCTGCTCAAATTATTAAGATATTCCCATTTATGCGTTATGTCTGGTATCCATATAAAGCTTATAAAGGAGGAATGTTCAAGACGTGGGGACGTAAGGCTGCATTTGATAAGTTTGAGAAGGAATATTATCATCTTACACCAATTAAGTATTATTCTTCTGAACAGTTACAGAAAAAACCACCTAGAGCTGATGTTTATGTGGCAGGAAGCGACCAGATATGGAATACATTCAGTGAGAATGGTAAGGAACCTGGTTATTATCTCGATTTTGGTAAGGAGTCTATAAAACGTATCTCTTACGCTGCAAGTTTGGCGACAAGCACGATAAAGGAAGAATATAAGGTGTTTATTAAAGAAAAACTTGCTCGATTCAACGCAATTTCTGTTAGGGAAAAAACCGGAGCCAAGTTACTGATAGATTTAGGTATAGATAATATATCTGTCGTACTTGATCCTGTATTCTTGTTGGATAAAAGTGAGTGGAAACAATTATCTTTAAAAGGTAATCTCTATGGATTATCCCATGAAAGTTATGTTCTTGTATATGATTTCTTAGGGAATGATGATAACATGATTTCTTTTGTAAAAGCCTATGCTAAAGAAAAATCATTGAAAATTGTTTCAATTAACGATTTTTCTGAAAGAGGTTATGCTGACATAAATATTAATAATGCTGGTCCTTTAGAATTTTTATCTTTGATAGACAATGCGGCTTGTGTTGTAGCAAGTTCATTCCATGCCACAGCATTCTCTGTAATATTTGAGAAGGAGTTTTATACCTTTAATCTCAAAGGACACAACAATTCTTCTCGAATGTTGGATTTTCTTTCGACAATTGGGTTGCAGGATAGAATGAATTCGGAAGATATTATAGACAATTCCATAGATTGGAAAAAGATTTCTTCAAATTTGCTTTTAAAATTAAAACAAAGCAAGGAATTTATAAATCAAATATAACAAGGTAATGGAGCGTGTACATTATTATAGTGATTATGATATGTCTATTCCAATGCACATTGAACGAATGGCTAATGTCGTTAGAGGTTATGAGGAAGGTAAACAACCTGATGGCATCAACGACTATCTAGAGATGTATCATATCGTGCAGTTCATTGAGCATGGGAAGTATCCGCAGGATTGGAACGAGAATAAGATTGCAGCAATCAAGCAATACAAAGGGAAAGTGGCTGCATATTTCTCTCACTTGCAATCAAACGACCTTCCTGTTATTTTTGGGGAGATAGAAAGAGGCTATGAATCTACTATTTGGCAAATTATCGACCAGTTTAGAATCAAGGGGCTTGTAACAGAGAATGGATTACGTGAGATCTTAAAAGGAAAGAGTTGGCTCTTGAAAGACTTGTTGGAGCATCGTTGGATAGTGGAGCAAAACCAAATCTTATTGACTGCTTTGCTTAAAGAAAATGAACATACGGCAGAATGGCTGCTTGAACAACACGTTGAGGATGACAGATTTGGTCAACATAGAGTCTTCTATTTTCCGAAGTCTTTGACTGGCACAGATAAAGATACGATTATTCGCAATTATGTAAATTCCGATAAAGCTAATCTCAATTATGTGCGTTTGGTACTTGTTGCAAAGCGTAGTCCTGAATTCCCTCTTCATCCTTTAACAATCAAGGATGCAAGAAAGAAGGAACAGATATTGAATAAGGCTATTTTCGAATTGGGAAGTATTCATTTGGCAAGTTATGGTGTGGCTCTCACCGAAGATGAAAATGCTCCGGTGAAGGAAAGCAAAGTAGATGAAGAAGGTCGTACCATGTTCGTGTATAACAAAAATGTGATAGACGAATGCAAAAATGCTACTATTGTCTATTATTGTGGACAAGTATTTGAGTTTACCGAAAAATATGGCTTTATTTCCCTTATATCCAAGGATGCGGAGAAGAGTACCATGGAGAAAGTGGTAGGTTTTCATGCTCGTAACACATACGATGTAGATATGGTGTTTCGTATGAGGGAAAACTTGTCACATTTTCAATTGCTTGCCTTGGAAAAGGCTTTGAAAGCAAATGACAGAGATTTAGAAGGCGTTGTCAAAGATTTCTATGAGAGTTTTCTGAAAGAAGAATATGGCTATGAAGGTCTGTCGTTGACTTTACCAAAAGAAAGTGATGAACTGATTTTGAAGATAAGGTGCCTTGCCATTGAGATGGATGCTGTTTCTCACCAGTATGACTGCTATGTGGAATATGGATCTGTTGACAAGGACGTTGTGGAATTGACTCCTCCTCAAAAGCTTACCCAGACGAAGAGTTTGATAACTCGTAGATATTGTGCCTTGAATAAAGAAAACAATGAAGTTTGGTGTCTTCTCAATCTTTTGTTTGGAAGTCAGAGCATGCTCTTTTTTGTAGAGCCCTGCAAGGATGCGCATTTCAAGAATTATTATGAGCTTTTGGTAAGTGGCATTGATGTGAGATATGATGACTATGAGAACTATCAGAAGCCTTATATAGACAGTTTGTTGGATAAAGGCTATCTCACAAAGGGTGAAGACGGAGTGTTGCGATGCCAGAAAATGCAAGAGATAGAAGTCTTAAAGCATTTATATGAGTATGGAGCATGTTCTTATTGGGGATATCCAAAGAAAGAACGTGCAATTCTTGATGAGATGGTTTCCAAAGGGTGGATAGAGTTTGATGCTCATCTTCTGTCTCCCGCGGAAAGAGATTATTTCAGTTATTACTTGAACAATGAGAAGTTTACGAATGGTCCTGCCATCCGCAACAACTATGCGCACGGCACAACTCCTTCTTATTCTGAAGAGAAGCATTTGCATAACTATTTGCAGCTTCTTATATTGTTTGTTTTGTTATTATTAAAAATCTCTGAAGACCTTGACATTAAAAGGTATTTGGGGAAATATGGATTAGAATAAATATATTATGAGAGTACTTTGGTTTTCAGTAAATCCAGCCTGTTATACAGAAAAGAAAAATGGTTATAATGGGGGTGGATGGATTTCAGCATTGGAGAAAATTATTCAAAAGAATGAAAATATTCATTTAGGTGTAGCTTTTGAATATGAGTCTTCAATATTTAAAGATTCTATAGAAGGTGTTGATTATTATCCAATTTGTGTTCAGCACAATTTTCGTCAAAAAGTTAAATTTAAGTTCTTCAATAATAGCTCTCCACAACAATTGATGCCATGTTTATTGAAAGTAATTGAGGATTTTAAACCGGATATTATACAATGTTTTGGCAGTGAGTGGTGTTTCGGACAAGTTGCCTCTTTGGTACGGATACCTGTCGTTATTCATATGCAGGGGTCTTTGCCTTCTTATTTTAATGTGTTGTATCCTCCTAGATATTCAAAATGGTCAAAAGTTCTTTTTGATATAAAATGTTTTGATTTTAAACAAGCCATTAAAACCTTGTTGTCGGAAAGAATTCTAAGAGAGGCTGCAAAAATAGAGAAAAAAAGCTTAAGTTCTGTTAGTTATTATATGGGAAGAACGGATTGGGATAGAGGTATAACTCATATATTGTCTAAAGGAAGAAAATATTATGTTTGTAATGAAGCTTTAAGAGACACTTTTTATATGAATGACAAATTGTGGAAGCCTCATAAACGCAAAAAATATGTTATATTTACCACTGGTAGTGGTAGTTTGTGGAAGGGTCTTGATGTCATCTTAAAGACAGCAAAAATTTTAAAAGAAAATGCTGGCATTGAATTTGTATGGAATTTGGCAGGAGATTCTTCTAATTATAAATATATAGAATGGATGGAGAAACTTAAGTTTTCTGATTGTAATATAAATTTTTGTGGCATTTTGGATGAGAATAAGCTTAAAGATTTTTTGATTCAAAGTGATATTTATGTGCATCCTGCTTATATAGATAATAGCCCAAATGCTCTTTGCGAGGCAATGATGCTAGGGCTACCTTGCATAGCTAGCTTTGTAGGAGGTGTTCCTTCTATTTTAGATGGTGGAAATTGTGGAATTCTTGTTCCTGCTAATGAGCCATACTTCTTAGCTGATGAAATTTACCGTTTATTAACGGATGAAAAAAAACAGTGTTTGTTATCAGCTAGAGCTCGATCTGTAGCAGTTCAACGACATAGTGCGCAAAATATTGAAAAGGAATTGTTAGGTGCTTACGCTAGCATATTAGAAGATTTTAAAAATAATTTATAAAGATGGACATTATTTTCTCTTTATGGGCTTTATTAGTTATTATTGTTCCATTTATTAATTTAAATTATGGATTAGCTATTTATCTTTCCTATATGCTTTTAGTACCAGCTTATGGAGCTTTGTTTTTTGGCATTAATATTCCTTTTAATTTAGTTAATGTTCTTTTGCTTATAGCTTTTTTCTTAAAAAGGAGAAAGAATTCTAACTTTATTTATTGGCCATTGCTTCCATTTGCAATGTATTTTGTAGCGTGCTTAATATTAATATTTGTTCAAGCGAATACTCCTCTAGATTGGGAATTGGAACAATGGAGAAAGGATGTAATGCGATGCTTGATTCTGCCTTTTATTTTATTAAACCAATTAATGAATGAAAAGAAGGGATCAAACATTATCTTAAATACGATACTTTTATGTGTTGGAATAAATGCATTTTATAGCTTATTTGTGGTCTTTTTAAAAGGACTTAATCCATATGTTTCTTATGTTGGTTCATTGTTTCAGTTGGAAGATTTGACAATGTATTATATGTCTTCTGTAGGACGTAGTTTTGGAAGAGTATCAGGCGTGTTCTATCATCCAATGACAAATGGACTTTTTATAGGCTTTTCTTTGGTTTTCTCATTTATATATAATAAATGGTTAAAAAAGAAATGGATTCTGTTTCTTCAAGTCGTCTTATTTATGGATGCGTTGCTATGTGGAATTAGGTCTGTGCTTGTTGGACTGGTGATAGCGATGTGTGTTTATTTAGTACTTGTAAGAAAAATCAGATTATTGAGCTATACGCTGTTTCTTTGTTGCATCGTTTATTTAATTTGTAATTTCATTCCTGGATTGGATACTTATCTCGATTCTATTATAAACTCAGATAAAAGTACACAGGTTTCGGGTTCTAGTGCATCTATGCGCCTTGAACAGTTAGAAGGGTGCTTTGATGAAATTAGAAATAATCTGTTGATAGGAAATGGATATGGTTGGAAAGATTTTTATATGTCAAAATATGGTGATCATCCCGTAATTTTGGCATTTGAAAGTCTTGTTTTTGTTGTCCTTTGCAATACTGGATTATGTGGAATTATCCTGTGGATTATCATGGGACTGAAATATTGCATTTCAAACATTAAAAAACTTAGGGAAAGTTCCTCGCTTTTGATTACTTTATTTGCTTTTTATATTGGCTATGCGTGCATTACGGGAGACTTTGGTTATATGCCATATTTCCTTGTTTTTTATATAGTTAGTTTAAGTTTAATGTTAAAAGAAAAAGATAATGTTTAATATTCTGGTAGAGAGGTTAATTAAAATACTTTCATTAATGGTTAATCTCTCCATGATTAACTTTATGGTTAAGCAGAAGCGTCGTTTTATCTCGCATTGGTATAGTTATTTCTTTGCTCCAAACAGTCATGATTTTGGATTTGATGGGATAGCTTTACTAAAGGGGGCTAAGAATATAAAGATAGGTCATAATTGTTCTTTTGGTAAAGATTTGTTTTTAACTGCATGGGGGGAAAATGCAAACATACAAATTGATATTGGTGATAATTGTTGCTTTGGTGCATATAACCATATTTCTGCGATAAATAAAATCATAATTGGAGATAACTTTGTCTCAGGAAAAAATGTTTCGATAATTGATAATAATCATGGAAAAACTGATTATCAATCATTACAAATTCATCCATATAAGAGACTTGTTGTAAGTCCAGGTTCAATTATTATAGGAAAAAATGTCTGGGTTGGTGATAAAGTAACAATATTATCAAACGTAAAAATTGGAGATGGTTGTGTTATTGGTGCGAATTCAGTTGTAACTAAAGACATTCCGTCATATAGTGTTGTTGTAGGTATTCCTGCAAAAAAAATAAATTAATTTTGAAAATATGTAATATGAAGAAACTTTTGTGCCTTTGCTATTGGTATTAATTGATTCTATTTTCAAAGATAATGGAATAAGCTTAGGTGGAGTACCTGCTAAAATTTAAAAAATGAAAAATAATAATAAAATATGATTATGAAGAAACCGTTAATTATTGCGTATTATTTACCTCAGTATCATCCATTTCCTCAAAATGATGAATGGTGGGGGAAAGGATTTACTGAGTGGACTAATGTTGGTAAGGCCAAACCTTTGTTTAAAGGACATTATCAGCCAAAAGTGCCAGCTGATCTTGGGTATTATGATTTACGTTTGCCTGAGGTTCGAGATGAACAAGCTGAGTTAGCACGTGAAGCCGGTGTTGGCGCTTTTTGTTATTGGCATTATTGGTTTGGTGGTAAAGGCCGTCAGTTGTTGAATGAAATAATAGATGACGTTTTGAAAACAGGTAAACCAGATTTCCCTTTTTGTTTTGGATGGGCTAATGAATCTTGGAAAGCAAAACAGTGGAACAAAGATGGATCTGGAGATAAAGTTATAATGGAACAACGTTATGGTGGCGAATCAGATTATAGACTTCATTTTGAATACGCTTTGAACTTTTTCAAAGATCATCGCTATATCAAAATAGATAATAAACCATTGTTTCTGGTTTATAAACCAAATCTGTTACCTTCTGATTTTATCAGTTATTGGAATAAATGGGCAAAAGAAGAGGGTTTTGATGGAATATATTTTGTTGCTCGAGTTAATGAATTAGATAATCCTAAAGATGCATTTGCAAAAGGATTTAAAATTTATACTCAGGAACGATCAAGTTATGTACATAAACGTTCTACTAAAATGCAGTTTTTTAAGAATCGTATTATGTCATGGATGAAAGGCTTGAAAGGAACTGTCGTAGAATATGCAGACTGTATAAAATTTATGAGCAAACCGGAGGAAGATATTATGGAAAATTTCTGTCCTGTCCTTTTGCCAAATTGGGATCACTCTCCACGAAGCGGTAAAAGTGCTTATATTATTAATAATGCAACGCCCAAACTTTTTAAAAAGCATTGCAAGCAAATCTTGCATACTGTTATGAAAAAGCAAAATAAAATTGTTTTTTTGAAATCGTGGAATGAGTGGGGAGAAGGTAATTATATGGAGCCTGACTTGAAATATGGAAAAGGTTTCATTAGAGCTTTGCATGATGCTTTAGAGGAAAGTGAATAATGTGTAAAAGGGTATATTTAGTAGCTTTTATCTTGTATGCTTTGAAAATAAATCTTCAAGCTCAAGTCCCAAATTTTGGAACTACCGTTGGTGACCAGAAGTTATATGGTTATTCTTCCATGAAATATAGAGCCAAGGCTGATACTTGGGAAACGTATTCAACTTTGCAATATGGTATTGGTAACCATTTTCAAACTGGTGTTGACTTATATACCAATGGTGCTGCTAATTATATTGGTTATATCGTAAGAGGTGGAACAAAGATAAATGACTATTTGAAGTTCGGTGCACAGCTGACTCCATCTTTTGATCTGAATGATCATCACAAGTTCAGTTATTTAACATCGGCTCTTTATATCAATGGTAATATTACGAAGGATGGCAAATGGTTTTATGTAACCGATACCTGGTTGGAGAATAATGAGGACGAATTAACTTCCGCTAAGCAATGGAGCTATATCGGTCATACTTTTGATCTTCCAGGCAAGGGAAACAGTATTACTCCTATGGTAGGTGCTATTCATTCCTGGAAGTTTGATCAGAATGTGGATTTGTCTATGGGATGTTATTATTCTCATAAGAATATCAACCTTTATGCCTGGGCAAATGATATTCTTACCAAACAACCACGATTTGTATTAGCCGTTGAATTTGCTTTCAGTAACAAATAAGTATAATGGATAAATTTAAGAGAATCTTACAGTTTTGCGGTGCTTGTATAGCATTCTATATTGGCGCCGGTTTTGCGACAATGCAAGAGGTGATGCAATATGAGGCGTCTTATGGTAGTGAGTTCTGGATTGTAATAGCAGTATGTGCTGTTATATATGTATATACCAATCTCTCGTTCATATCAAATGGTCATCGTTTGCATGTAAAGCATAATGGTGATATTTACAAGGCATATTGCGGAAAATATATCGGCAAATTCTTCGATTATTTCTCAGCCTTGTTCTGCTATATGAGCTTTGTGGTAATGTGTGGAGGTGCCAATTCTACTGCTATGGAGCAGTGGGGATTGCCTAATGGCGTGGGTGCTGCCATACTTGCGGCATTGGTCATCGTAACTGCTGTATTTGGCTTAAATCGTATTGTCAAGACATTGGGTATCTTTGGTCCTATTATTGTTGTACTCATTATCTTTGTTGCTATCTGGACTGCAATTAGCGGTTTCCCTCATTTTGCGGAAGGTTTGCAAGCTGTAGATAGCGGTAAGTATGAGATTACTCAGGTAGGAGATGGTAATCCATTTGCTTCTGGTGCTTCGTATGGCGGATTTGTCATATTGTGGTTTGCTGCCTTCTTGAGTAAGATTGGTGCTAACCATGACAAGAAGGAAGTGAATATGGGAATGTTGCTTTCTACTCTCGCCATCTTTGCAGCTGCAGCTGTTTGCTGTGTTGCTTTGATTGCCAATATTGATTCCACATGGAATGTTGGTATTCCTGCGTTGGTTTTGGCAAAGAGCATTCATCCTCTTCTTGCAACAGTTTTCACTGTTATCATCTTCTTTGGCATCTACACTTCTGCGTGTCCTTTACTTTGGACAGGTATTCGTGTAATCTCAACAGATGGTACTAAACTTTATAAGATTTTGATTATTGTTGGTGGTATCGTAGGCAGCATGATTGCATGCTTTGTGCCATATCGCCCGTTGTTGAATGTAATCTATGGCTTGAATGGCTATCTGGGTTTTATCCTGGTAGCATTTATGATAGTTAATGATGTAAGATTATGGTTAAATAGTAATAAATAAAATTGAAGTATGGATAAATTTGATATTGAGCTTAAGAAGCATAAGTTTATAACTTTTTCAGAGGATCATTATAATCCTTTGGGAGTATTACGTAGTTTGGGTGAAATGGGGTTACAGCCAATAGCTATATTGATAGCTGAAAAGCCATGCCTTGTTAATCATTGTAAATATATTCATAAGTTACACGTAGTAAATAATCGTGAAGAAGGTTTGAGAATACTGCTTTCAATGTATGGCAATGAAGAATTTAAGCCTTTTTTGTTTTGTAGCGATGATAAAACAACTAGTTTTCTAGATGCTCATTATGATGAATTAATAGATAAGTTTTATTTTTATAATGCAGGTGAAAAAGGGCGTATAACTTGGTTGCAAAATAAGGATAATATCACATCTATTGGAGCAGATGCGGGACTGGATGTGCCTAAAAAGGAGATTGTAGAAACTGGAATTCTTCCTAAATCTCTTAATTATCCTATAATTACTAAGGTTCTTGCTTCTACAATGGGTGCATGGAAAGGCGATGTTTACGTTTGTCAGAATGAAGATGAACTAAAGAATGCCTATAAGAAGATAAAATCTCCACAATTAATATTGCAAGAGTTTATCCATAAAAAAGGAGAATTTTGCATGGAAGGTTTTTCTGTGAACAATGGGCAGGATATTTGTTTGCCTTATTTATTTGATTATATTCGTTATTCTGAAAGTAGTTATGGTTATTATATGAATGTGATTCCTTTTGATGACTTCCCATTTTTAGAGAAAATTAAAGACTTATTCAAAAGAACTAAATTCAATGGAGTTTTTGAAATAGAGTTTATGAAAGGACCAGAAGGGGAAAAATATTTTCTCGAAATTAATCTTCGTGCTTCTACTTGGAATTATGCACCAACATTCGGTGGATGCAATTTGCCTTACTTATGGGCAAAAAGTACACTTCGAGGTTTTATAGATCGTAACGAAATAAAAATTCGAAAATTGCCTTTTACTGCAATGGTTGAGCCTTATGATATAGGCAATGTTAAACGAGGTAAAGTTGGAGTTTTTCAGTGGTTAAAAGAGTGGATGAGTACGGATTGTTATTATTTTTATAACTCAAAAGATAAGAGTCCATTTTTCAGTTTTATTTTAAATAAGTTGTTCAAATGAAATATTTTATAATTACAGTTGATACAGAAGGTGATAATTTGTGGGCATATAAGGGAGGTGAAATAGGCACGAAAAATGCGGAATATTTGCCACGATTCCAAAAAATGTGTGAGGCTTATAATTTCAAGCCTGTCTATCTTACCAATTATGAAATGATACAATCGGACTTATATTGTCAATTTGCTAAAGATGTAATAGCTCGCAACACAGCTGAGATAGGTATCCATTTACATGCTTGGAATAATCCTCCTCTATACGATTTGCCAAGAAACTTTGATCAAAATTCGTATCTGATTGAATATCCTTTAGATATTAGACGACAAAAGTTTTCTTTGCTGTATAATTTGATAAAAGATAAAATAGGTATTGCGCCTGTGACTCATCGAGCAGGACGTTGGGTAATGGATGTTGATTATTTCAATATGTTGAATGAGTTTAACATCAAGGTTGATTGTTCTGTTACACCATTTGTATCATGGAAAAAAACTCCTGGTCAAATGTCGTTCTGTGGTTCTGATTATTCTAAGGCAAATCCCTATGCCCATAAAATAGGAGAGGTACTTGAAGTTCCAATGAGTGTTAGAAAGTTGCATTATCTTTTGGATGGGCGTCTTAAACATAAAATTAAAACTATGTTTTTTGGTAATTCCTTATGGTTGAGACCAGCAATGAGCTCTCTTAAAGAAATGAAGCACCTTATAGATGTTATTGACAAAGACGAAAATGCTGATTATTTGGAGTTTATGATACATTCTTCTGAAGTTATGCCAAATGGTAGTCCATATTTTATAACTCATGAAGATATTGAAAAAGAATATTCAACAATACAGAGTATTTTCGACTATGTAAAGTCTAAAGGATATTATGGAGTTACACTTTCTGAATATTATCAGTTAAAGAATCATTAAATATGGTTATTTTTCATTTGTATTATGATATGATAATGGCCGGTATCCAAACCATGTTGATTAATATTGCTAACGAGCAAGTACTTGCCGGCCACCAAGTAAAGATATTGATTTTAAATGATGCAGTAAATCAATCTTTATATAAATCTCTTAGTGACAAAGTTGAATTGGTAAACTTCGGCAAGAAAGTTAGAAGCAAAAATCCATATCCAATAGTAAAGATGAACGTGTATTTAATGACCCATCATTTTGACATATTGCACGTACATAATCCAAGATTGTCAAGAATGATATTTATTCCGATTCCTCAGAATAAAAAATGCTGTACTTTGCATTGTCTTTGCAATGGAAGATTGGATTCCGACTATTTATTCAAGTTTAATCATAACTTTGCCATATCGAAAGCAGTAAAACAAGATATATATGATAAATATAAAATTAATGCTATTACTGTTTATAATGGGATAGAAACATCTTGTTTTAAAAATAGTGGTACAAAGAAAAGTCAAATTGATGGCAAATTTCATATCCTTCAAGTTGGAAGACTTTATACTGATGTAAAAGGTCAGGACTTAACTATAAAGGCTATTTCCTTATTGGAAAAAGATTTAAGGGAAAATGTAGTAGTTGATTTTATTGGCGATGATCAGAATCAAGGGTTGGAATCCTTAAAGCTATTGGTTAAAGAATTAGACCTTCAAAATCAAATAAATTTTTTAGGTCTCCAGAAGCAGGCTTATGTAGCAAATCATATTTGTGAATATGATTTATATGTTCAGCCTTCTAGAAAAGAAGGTTTTGGCTTAACTGTAGCCGAAGCTATGGCTTCCAAGGTTCCTGTTCTTGTTTCTGATGTAGCAGGTCCGATGGATGTTATTGAGAATGGTACTTATGGCTTCTATTTCAAAAATGGTGAAGAACAGGATTATTCAAACAAACTTGCTGTAATCATGAAAATGAGCACACAAGATATTGATAGGCTTGTGGAAAAGGCCTATCGACGAGTTGCAGATAATTTTGATGTAAAAGTAACTGCAAATAATTATTTAATAGAGTATCAAAAGATTTTGGCAAATAGTTAATATGGTTATTTTAGGAATTTTAGATAGCACAGACATGTATGGAAAGGAGAGAGCTAACATGGAAGTGTATCATATATTACAAGAAAATGGTAGAAAAGTTATAGTGGGTTATTCCGAAAATGCCACCCCAGCCATGAAGAAAGAATTGGATTCTTATATTGGAAAGACCTTTTCTTATCCTCGTGATTTAAAGGGTCGTTTTCGTATTTTAAAGTATCTAGAGAACTTCATTAAAATTCAGTTTCAAATGTCTTTTTGGCTAAAGAAACATAAGCCAGATTATGTCTTAGTTCCTACAGAATGGGCATTGACTTACCTCTTTTTGCCATTTTACTTCTCAAAATCAATTATTGTTTTTAGATGTGGCGATGATCCCTTAACCTATCGAAAAAAAAATAAATGGTTTACTGGTATCTATTCTATATTATGGAAAAAAATCATTTTAAAGAGGGTAGATGTCTTAGTATCTAATGCATTATACATACAACGAAGGATGAAAGACTCTGGTAGAATTGATAAAGGAAGAGATCAATTAATTTACAATTATCCTCCCATAAGAAAAAATATCAAAGATAATGTATTAAAGATTAATAAAAATGGAATAGTCTTTGGGTTTATTGGTAGAATTGTACCAGAGAAAGGAGTCAAAGAACTTCTTGAAGCTATGTCAATTCTAAAGGTTAATGGAAAAAAAACGTCATTGCTTATTGCAGGCGACCCTTTGGTGGATAAACCTTATACAGACGAATTATATTCTATTATCAAGAATAATAATCTTGAACAAAATGTTAATTTTGTAGGAAAGATTAACGATGTCGCTTCATTCTATAAGACATGTGATGTTATATGTATCCCTTCTATATACGAGGAGCCTATGGCAAATGTTGTAGCAGAATCTAAAAGTTATCATAAGCCTTGTATTATTTTTAATCAAGGTGGTATGCCAGAAATTGTAAAGGATAAGGTAACAGGTATGGTCGTTAATGAAGTATCTGTAGAAGGATTGTCAAATGCTATGGCTTATTATATTGATAATCCAAATGAAGTTCTTAAACAAGGTGAAGAGGCTTTTCTTTCAATTAAAAAGCTGAATTTGGATTATTCGCATTTTGTTGCTAAGTGGTTATCCGTTTTTCAGGAAAATTAAGGAATAAAACGTATGAAAATATATTCAAATATCAAATATATCTTTGTCGATTACTTTGACACAACTTGTTTTCGGCATATCCACTCATCACAGATTTATTTGCAGTGGGCAAAAGTTTTGAAGACAAAGTTCCCTATATTAGCATCTCTTTCTGATGAAAAATTGGTGGAGATGAGACATAGCGAGTACTCAGCAAGGCATTGAGCTATACATCAGATAAAAACGCCATCGTTATCATCGGTATTAAGCCAAGCCGCCCAGAGGCAGGCTATGGCTATATCGCTGCAGCAGAGCCAACAATAGCTTCTTCTTGCAATATCTTTGGGAGTTTGTTTTAGGTATGTGGTTGGCAATGAACATCCTGAGAAAATTAAAGTCCCTAAGTTTGGTATTTTATTGGGTGCAATGATTGTTGGGTTGGGGTTGACCGGTGTAGCAGGTATCGTTGGTGGATACTGGAAATCATACAATGATATCCCTTCGCTGGTTGGCTATATGTCTATGGCTCTCATTGTTTATAAATTGTGTATCAATTGGCTAAATCGTTTCTTCCAATATACAAACATGGTATCGTATGAGTGGTATCTTATCCATATACTGATATTTAGTATTTACTTCAATTTTGCAAGAGGCATATTGCCTTTTTATGCAGATTGGGTAGTACTGATGTTCGTATCGTATGTTGTGGCTATAGGGTATCATAAGGTTTTGAAGAAGGTATAGTATCTTCCTGTATGAATGCAAAAACTGCGTGGTTCATGCAGCCAATGAAAGCAAGGTAGTAGTTCAATGCTTGGATGGCTATATCGTAGCCGAGAAGAATGGACAACTGCTTGTTTGCTCATTGAAAGAGGAACAGAAGATTAAGGAATTTTGGAAATTTAAAAAACAATATCCAATGAAAAAAAATCATTCCAAATTAGAATTCTTTGCTTACATAATTACATTTGTAGGGTTTATTGTGATAATTGTATTTGTCATCTGTCTTTGTTCAAATTATAGAATCGGAGGTCATTTGTCAGATGCAGAAATGGCAATAACTGGGCAAGTTGGTGATTTTATGGGCGGTGTCATTGGTTCTATATGGGCTTTAGCTGGTGTTTTCTTGTATTTTTCTGCTGTAAAAATGCAAAATACAGAGTTGGAGAATCAAGCTAAATTCAGAAGGGAAGATCGTATACTGGATTCCATAAAGGAATTTGAAAATACTTTCTTTTCTTTGCTTGCCTCTCAGCAAAAAATAAAAGATGAGTTGAGTGCTGATTTTAGTGATGGAAAATTAGGTGAAAACCATCATCTTTATGAGGAAACAAAACATGCTTCTGGTAACAATCTATTTAAAGAGGCAGCTATTGTCTTGAAAAAGCTTTATGCTTTTTGTGCAAGAGAGTCTTTCGTGATAAATCTATATCCTGATAAAGATTTGCTATTTGCTAAAACCAATGAGAAAAGAAAGCAAATAATTAAAACATATTCCGAAGACCTTGCAATTTCTAATATGGGCTTCAATGAAATATTGTTTAAAAGTGTAAAAGGACAGAAAGGCGAGTTACATAGATGTCAGGCTATTTATTTTTTGTTCTTTATTCATTATTCTTCTACAATCGGTCATTATTGTCGGCATTTATATCATATCTTAAAATATATAGATCAAGCTCAACTTGATATACTTATTATGGTTCGTAATAATTTTGACGAGAAAGAGCGAATAGATAAGATGATGGAAGTTAATAAACGTTTTAAGCGTTATACGGCATTCTTACAATCTGGTCTTTCCTCTTCTGAAATGTGTATTTTGTTTTATAATTCATTGATTTATCCTAAAGCTCGTAAATTGTATTTAAGATATAATTTATTGGAAAATTTATTAGATATAGACCTGATTGAGACAGAGCATAAAAAATTAGTGAAGGGCTTTCGCTGTAAATCGCCCAATAGAATGATTGCTGATTTTTTTGACTATGAAAAGAGTTAGGTAGTTTGTTACTTTATTAATTATTATACAATGGAAACAGTTAAAGTGTTAAATATAGATATTCAGAACATTACTCGTCAGGAACTCTTGGAGAACTTGAAGGAGGGTGTTCTTGTGACTCCTAATCTTGATCATCTGATTAAGCTTCAGAAGGACAAGGAGTTTTATGATGTGTATCAGAAGTCGGAATGGGTGGTGTGTGATAGTAAGATACTCTACCTGTTCGGTAAGTTGTTGAAGACTCCAATCAAGGAAGCGATTCCGGGTTCCAGCTTCTTCACCTCTTATTATATGTATCATAAGGATGATGCAGACTGCAAGATCTTCCTGCTTGGTGCTAAGGAGGGTATTGCTGCCAAGGCGATGGAACGTATCAATGAGAAGGTAGGTCGCCAGATGGTGGTTGGCGCTCATTCTCCTTCCTTTGGCTTCGAGAAGCATGAGGATGAATGTGATGAGTTGGTTCGCATCGTAAACGAGAGTGGTGCAAACGTATTGCTCGTTGGTGTGGGTGCGCCTAAGCAGGAGAAGTGGATTATGAAGTATCGTGATAAGATGCCGGGAGTTAAGGTGTTCATGGCTCTGGGTGCTACCATCGACTTTGAGGCTGGTACATTGAAACGTGCGCCTAAGATTTGGCAGAAGATTGGTATGGAGTGGCTATATCGTTGTATGAAGGAACCAAAGCGTCTCTTCAAGCGTTACTTCGTGGATGACATGCAGTTCTTCTATTACTTCGGTAAGCAGCTCTTGGGAATATACAAGGATCCTTTCCGAAAAAAGTAGGATTACTTTCTTCGGAAGAACTTACATAGCAAGGCTATAGGAAGGAGGATGATAGCTGCTATGTAGGATAATATGATGCGTATGGCTTGTTTCATGCGTGCAAAAGTACAACTTTATGTTGAAACAACAAAAGATTTTCTTTGATTTCTTGCGATTCTGTATTGGTTCTGTTAAGGAAATACCTGATTCTTTGAAGGAGGCGGATTGGAAAGTGCTGTATGCTATCGCCCAGAAGCAGGCTTTGCTTGGTGTACTGTTTTATGGTATCCGGAGGTTGCCAAAGGAGTTGGCGCCAGAGCAGAAACTGCTGATGCAATGGATGTCAATGGCGGAACAGATTCGGAAGCAGAATATCAAACTGTTTCAGGATTCCGTGAAGGTTTGCCAGAACTTCGAGAACGAGGGCTTTGCTAACTGCATCTTGAAGGGACAGGGAAATGCGTTGCTTTATCCTGACCCTTATATGCGTACTCCTGGTGACATCGATATCTATCTTTCGGGTGGTCGCAAGAAAATCATGAAGTATGTAGATCAAGTGTGCCCGAATCAGGTGATGCGGTATCATCATGTTGATTTTCCCGTGATGAAGACGGCGATAGAGGTGCATTTCATTCCTTCGTATATGTTCTGTCCGATTCATAATCGGAGAATGCAGAAGTGGTTTGAAAAGGTAATGGGTGAACAGTGTAATCATCGGGCTTCATTGCCTGATGGGTATGGGGAGATTCATGTGCCTCAGGTTTCATTCAACGTTATCTATATCCTTTCTCATCTGTATCGGCATATCTTTACGGAGGGTATTGGATTGAGGCAGCTTCTGGATTACTATTATGTGCTCAGTGCTGAGTTTTTCGAATCACCCCGTCCCTCTTTAGCCAAAGAGGGCTCCACTTTCTCCCCAAGCCCCTCTTCCTCAGGAAGCGGGGATGTAACCGCCCTCCGGTGCTCAGAACCGCTACGCTATAAGGATGGCGGACCATCAAAGGTCTCGCCAGGTTGTGCGGAATGGGACCGCCTGGATGGTAGTGGGGATTCGACTTCGGCTTGTTCTTTGGATGCCGGCTCTTCTTCTTTCTCTGCCTGTTCTTCTGTTGCTTTAGGTGTGGTGCAGAGGGAATTGAAGTATTTGGGATTATGGAAGTTTGTCCAGGCTGTGATGTTCGTGATGAAGGAGGTGTTCGGGCTATCAGAAGATAGGATGATTGCGCCGATGGATGAAAAGGAAGGTAGGTTTCTGCTTGATGAAATCATGAGAGGAGGAAACTTCGGACAGTATGATGATAGAATGGGTAGTAAGGTCGATGAAAGTAAGATTCATCGTTACTTCAGAATGAATCTCAGGAATCTCAGATTCGTGAAGCATTATCCTGCTGAGGCTTTGAGTGAACCATTGTTCAGAACGTGGTTTGCTGTATGGAAGAAGATTCATGGAATAGAATAATAGTTATATGGATGAATGTTTTCTATCCCCTTTTTAATTAAACTACTTTTTTCGAAAACCTACCCGTCCTTCCTTACCCTTAAGGAAGGCTCCACCTTTCTCACCAAGCCTCTCTTCCCTCAGGGACGAGAGGATGTAACCGCCCTCCGGTGCTCGGAACCGCTTCGCTATAAGGTTGGCGGACCATCAAAGGTCTCGCCAGATTGTGCGGGCTGGGACCGCCGGGGAAATAGCAGGTTATAGTTTACAGTTAATAGTTTACAGTTTTTTGTAGTAATTTGCTGATAACTTGCAGATTTCTTTCGATTTTCTTGGTGGTTTCGAGAAAAAAGCGTATTTTTGCGGCAGATTGCAATCAAAGAATT
>ERZ1026894.629-NODE-629-length-24964-cov-17.883295_pt1 | contig 24964 bp, 20 predicted proteins | sample MGYA00380177_ERZ1026894 | MGnify/ENA primary metagenome ERZ1026894 (study PRJEB33269, sample SAMEA4719813) | human gut metagenome | biome: human-associated habitat; feature: organic feature; material: feces | place: Cameroon | collected 2013-10 ... | reverse complement strand
AATTGGTAATCGTAAAACGATTATATCAATTCGTTAATTCGTTCAATTCGTTGTTCTTTCTGATGAAAGCGGCAGAGCCGAGCGACCGCGTCAGAGCGTAAATACTCACGTGTGTCCTTTATCACTCCAAATGTCGGATGAGCCATATTTTGCTCTATGCCAATGCCCGACGGCGCACCTCCCGTTACGCTCCCAGAGTGTTTTTGAGCTTTTGCCAAAGGGAGGCGTGGGGAGGTTGGTAGGCTGCCAGGGCCTTGCGCATCTGCTCGGCGCCCATGGCGCATATGGGCGCGGCCTTGTCGTAGTCGAATTCGCCATAGCGCTCCATGCTGGCTTCCACCACCAGGTGGGGCTTGCAGAGGGCTATTTGCTGGCGTGTGTTTTGCTCCACCATGATGGCGATGGAGCGGGCGAGCAAACTGAGGTAGCTTGGCGCCATGCCTTCCTGGTAGCTCATGATGCGCTGAACGATGGAGGCGGGCAGCGACTTGCCCAGCAGCTTCTTCTCCCCCGCGTAGCGCAGGAATTGCTCTTCACGGTAGTTGCGTGCGCATACGTTCACGCCCACGAGCATGTCGCCCTTCGTTCGCGCCACACGGTTGAGGGGCAGGGCGTTTACCAGCGCCCCGTCCACCAGGAGCATGTCCTGCTTTCGCACCGGATTGAAAAACAGGGGGATGGATATGCTGGACCGTATGGCTTCATACAAACTGCCCGATCGGAACACAATCTCGCGGCCGCTGTTCCAGTCGGTGGCCACGGCGGCATAGGGCAGGGGCAGGTCCTCGATGTTCACGTCGGGCACAATCTCCTTCAGGGCGTCGATCACCTTCACGCCCTTCACCAGATGGTTCAGGCTGAAGGAGAAATCGACCAACGAGAGGATTTGCTTCCGGTCGAGGCCCATCATCCACCGCTTCACCTCGCCGAGCTTGCCTGCGGCATACATGCCTCCGACCAAGGCGCCCATGGAGCAGCCCGCTATGGAGGTGATGGCGTAATGGGCGCGCTCCAGCTCCTCTATGGCGCCGATATGGGCCAGGCCGCGGGCGCCACCGCTCGACAGCACCAGCGCTACGTTCTTCTTCTTCATGTTCTTTGCTTTTTTCGGTGTGTGTGCGCTCAGGCGCGGTTGCTCACCACCTCGTCCATGGCGCGGTCGTAGGGATCGGTGGGCACATGGGCCACACGTTGGAAATGGTAGCACACGCCAATCTTGTAAGCCTCGGGCACCTGTTCAAGGAAGCGGTCGTAGTAGCCACGGCCACGTCCCAGTCGATGGCCCTCATCGTCGAAGCTCATGCCCGGCATCACAACCACCTCAATGCGGCGAATGTTGGCGAATGTCGCCCCCACGGGCTCCAGCAGGTTGTAGAGGCCCTCCGCCAGGTCGGCGGGACCCGTGTAGAGGCGCGGCTCCATGTGGGCGTCGTCTACACACTTGGGGAGGACCACCGTCTTGCCCTCCGCCAGCAGGGCGTCGGCAAGGTGGCGCGTGTCCACCTCGTCGGGCAGGGCGTAATAGAGCATCACCACGTGGGCTGCCCTGATGCGCGGATGGGCCAGCAAGCGCCGCTCTATCTCGTCCGACCAAGCCTGCCGCTGCTGGGGGGAGTGTTGCTTCTTGCGTTGCCGGATGGTTTTCCTCAGTTGTTGTTTGGGAGATGTGGGATAGTCCATGGTTGTTGGGTTTGGGTTATCGAAGGTTCAAAGGTAGCAATAATAATTCATTGCCCATCATCTTCCTGCCGTTTTAACTTTTCTACCCATAATAAATGCGTGCGCCAAAAACACTCCTGCGAACAGGAGATAAGGCAAGGATGCAATGGCTGGGGTGATGAAAATGGCCAACAATCTATATATTAATCTACACGGTTTTTTCCGTCGAGCATCGCCTCGCTCCCAAATACGCCATTCTCGCACGTTTTTGTAACCACCTAACATTCAGACGCTTACCATTCGAAGGACCCATTCTGCCCTCCTCGTTCCCCATTCAGCCTTGCGGTTAGGCATGTTTCGACCCACGAAACATGCCCTTTCGAGGCCCCATCTCTTACCTTCCGCGTCTCGATCCCTTACCTTTCGCAACCCGATACATGCCTAACGCACCAGTAACCACTCCCCATCCGTCATCCCAAACGCCAAAACCGCCCTCTATTTCGCCCGAAAACCCGACACAAGTTTTTTACCAAAAATCGCAACACGCCCGTTTGGCTGTGCCGACTGAACGAATGATGGATTTCAACTAACCACATTGCGCTACCCAGAAGCCGCGCGATAATGTTTTGCGCAGCAAACCACAAAAAAAGGTTCTTGTGTTTTGGCATTCGAGAAATAAGTATTAACTTTGTTGCGGAAGGATGCCAAGCCGAGTGCAAGGCGAATTCCAAATTTTTGTGGGTTAAAATAATAGCGTTTGCTGTTTATTCGAAAACGTTCAGGAAACTTGGCGGTGGAAAGAATGTGTACAGAGTAAACAAGTGGACGCCTGCGATATGCGTGGGCGTTCAGCTTGTCTGTATGCATGGGTTTCCGCCAAGTACCTCTGAACGTGGATGAGTTGAACTGTCCACGTTTTGCGTTTGGGTATTTGGCGGAATCTTCGTTTAGAAGAATAACATGCTTTCGCATTAAAACGTATAATGCTTTAATGCTATGGCAAAATCTCTGATTGAAGAACTACCTCGCATTGCAAGCGAAGGTAGGCAAGAGGCTCAGCGCATCATCGAGCGATTGAGCAGTGGCACACGCATTGGGTTGCAAACCAATGAGCTGGTGTTGCCTCGCAAGGATGTCTCCGGATTCTTCCGTGGACAAGTTCCCAATATCCCTAATGCATTCAATGCCGCCCTGGATGAGGGGAGTTGGATGAACCGTCTGGTGTATGGTGATAATCTCCTGACCATGCAGGCGCTGCTTGCCGGAGACCCTCAGACGGGCTTGCCTTCATTAAGAGGCAAAGTGGATTTGATCTACATCGACCCGCCGTTTGATTCTAAGGCGGATTATAGAACGGCAATTACTTTACCGCATATGAAATTTTCTCAAAAACCTACAGTTATAGAGCAGTTTGCTTATGCTGATACATGGGAAGAATGTGCTATTAGTTGATTATCAGTACTATACGCTCTAAACGGCAGATAAGTGACCGTATGGATTCTGATTAGATACGAAAAGGTGAATATTTAACGTATTTAACTTTCGATCACATCATCAGGAATCACGAAATTAGGGTTGTGAGGGGCGCTTTTAACCGCCCCCATAATGTGGTGAATGGAAGTTATAGGACGAAATTCATAAAGGAGTACGGTTGAAACGACTCCCTTGAAGGGTGTGATTACATGTCATACCCTTTTGTTCTATAAAGCATTTTTGTGTAGTTTACGATGCTACGTTTTGCTGTTTTTTACTTGATAAACGCAGTTTTTCCATTGTTTATGCTGTATTTCGAGATAAAAACGCTATTTTTGCGGTGTAAAATATGATACTAATATCAAAAATAGTACTCTAAATGACCTTGTCATTGTTGGTGATGACATTCATCGCAAGGAGGACGAACTCGGTGTGTTGACTGTCGGACTCTTGGATTTCTTGACAGACAAGAACTTGTTGGAGCAAGGATAATCATTTTTATTATATAATTATGCATAGATCCAAGAACTCTTTCCTTGAGTGGCTTGTCTACTCGCTTATCTTCTTCTTCCTGTACGATATCATCTGGATATTGGTAGACCTGCCCGACTTCCTACAGTCGGTAAACGGACTGTATCCTGAGTTGCTTGTCGACTTTGCACTCTGCGGTTTGTTCTCGCTTTCGAGTTTGTATCTCAACCGATGGCTGTTCAAACAGCGGCGCTTTTGGCGCGAAGGGCAGGGCCACCGTGTGTTCGTGCAGAACGGACTGGTGGTGTTGGGCTTCAACCTGCTTATTGCTGGTGGCTGCGAACTGCTGCTGAGCCTTGTAGCACCTAAGCTTATGATGCAGGATATATGGGGAACGTCTTTCCTATTTGGACTGATAGCGAGTCTTGTAGCACTCATCCACCTTTCGATGCACTTCTCCGACATGATTGTTCTGAAAGGCAAGGAGAACCTCGCCTTACAGAAGCGATACCTTATGCTGCAGTTGGACCCACATTTCGTGTTCAACAGTTTTAGTTCACTTGCTGGAATGATAGGGGAGGACCCGAAGATGGCTGAGGACTATGTCGTGAAACTCTCACATATCTACCGCTACATACTTCAGCATATCGACAAGGAGTATATAACCCTTGCCGACGGCACCGACTTCATCAAGTCGTACATCGGCCTGCTCAACATGCGCTACGACAACGCCATCGTCTTGCACGCCGACGATTTGCACGGCGACCGCGACGAATGCATTCTCTCGCTGAGTCTGCAGCTTATCATCGAGAATGCCGTGAAGCACAACTGCCCGCAGAGCGGCACTGAGCTTCATGTGTCTCTTGGGCGCCAGGGCGCCATGCTCGTCATAAAGAACAACCGCATATATACCAACCAGATCAACGACCAGAGCATAGAGTCGTACGGAATAGGTATCAGCAACCTAAAGCAACGCTACCGACTGGAGGGCGAGGCAGAGCCAGAGTTCATAGCCCATAAAGATTCATTTGAAGTGCGACTGCCAATCATAAAACGAAAACAATAGAATAACGATGAAAAAGGTTTTGATTATAGAAGACGACCATTTCAGCGCAAGACGTCTGAAAAGGCTCATTATGGATATTGACGACACGATAGACGTGCATGGACCGCTGAAAAGTGTGGCGGAGGTGACAGAGGAGCTTGCCGCCAACAACGACTATGACCTTATCTTTTCCGACATCCGACTTGCCGACGGCGACGTGTTTGAGGCGTTCCGCAAGGTAATGCCACAGTCGTTCGTGATCTTCACCACGGCTTACGACGAATACGCAATGGAGGCGATAAAGAACAACGGACTCGACTATCTGATGAAGCCGATTGACGCAGACGAGCTGCGTGCCGCAATCGGCAAGCTGCAGCTTAACCGCAATGCACAACAGTCTGCCGTAGTGAGTCCTCTGCATGGCGTGCTTAACGACACACGCCAATACCGCGAGCGCTTCCTAATCACGAAAGGCGACGAGCTTTGCATGCTCTGCGTCGATGACATAAGCTACATCAATATGCGCGACAACCGAATCACGGCGTTTGCCGTCGACGGCACATCCTATCCGCTGCCCATGAGCATGAACGACCTGGAGCAGGCTTTAGACCCTGCCCGTTTCTTCCGTCTCAATCGACAGTATATCGCCAACATTAATGGCATCAGGAAAATCAGTTTTTACTTCGGTTCTAAACTGATGGTGAAGCTTAAAGGCTGCGAGGATGACAATATTGTTATAAGCAAGGAAAAAGCGACATTGTTTAAAAAATGGTTGGAGAAATAATGAAAAAGCGTGTATTCATGATGTACATTGACGCATTATGAATACACGCTTTTTTGTATAGAGATGCTGCAAGATTATTGTCTTGCTGCATCTTGTACGAACTTGAATTCGTCGAAGGCGTTTCCTGCTTCCACGCAAACCGTGAAGGAACGTGATGCGTTCGTTTCGTTGCGATTGATAATAACCTTTAGTTCGTTGTCCTCTATCTTGACGAGATACCAGCCTCCGTCAAACTCTTTATATGAAGTGTTTTCCTTGAATTTTCCTTCTTCCTTCACGCTGGCAATCCAAAAACTTTTGTAGTTTTTACAGGCAAACAGGCTGCTTCCTCCTTCGGCTTCCACTTTCAGTTCGCCGTTCTTCAAGCCCGACGGAACCGTGCTCCACTTCATAGGGTCGGCAAGTCCATCAGGGTCGGACAATTCGCAGCTTGTAAGGGACATTACGCCTGCCAACAAGCATAACAATAGTTTCTTCATATGTTTATTTGTTTAAAATCGTTTTGGTCTGCTTAGAACGACCAACCGAATCCTATGTACGGGAAGAAAGCAGCCTTATTGAGTCCGTATTTGTCGCCAAAGTTGAACGACGGCGAAACGCCAACACGGAACATGAATCCGTTGGGGCGCTGATAGCGGTAGCCTATGTCGCCGAAGAAGAAATAACCGAATTGAGTTCTTGATGAAGTGTAAAAATAAGTTTTAGGAGAAGTTTCGTCTGTATTCTCCCCACCTGGATACCACCCTGTATCTTTGACGTATCCTATTGTTTCCTTTACTTGATATACACCAAGACTCGCACCGAAACCCAGCTCCAATTTGCTATTCTTCTTTCCGAGCAGATAGTTTAGCTCCAACGGAACACCAACGCCATTGATTTTCTGGTCGAACAAACCTGAATTGTCTCCATAGCCATAGCCAATGCCCACACGGTAGCCTAAACCTGTGTTTCCATTGAATCTGCTGTCGTAGTTGATGCCTGCAATATTTTGGGCACCAAGTAATTCTACAGACAGGCTGCGTGTCTTCTGTTGTGCCATTACTGCAGAAGAACAGCATAATACAAATAGTGATAATACAATCTTTCTCATTATATATTTCATCATATGCTAATTGTCGATGGATATTCTATCACCCACGTTCATCGGTCGTGTAGCTCGCAACACTCCCTCTTCAAGGCCCCAAAACGCCTTAAAAATAAAGGCAAATCTTCAGACAATTTCATTCAGTCTTTAGTTTGCTTCAACATAATGCCCTAAACGGTCGGGTCTGTTTCCATCGGTAAAGAGGTAGACTATTCCGTCAGGGGTTTCAACAATAGAGACCTCAGTATAGGTGAAATTAGGGTAGTCAGCGTGTAAGGAATCCAATACGTTGCTTGGTACCGTCGTGCCTTTCGGCAAGGGATAACAGGTTTCTTTCCATGTCGTGCCCTTGCTGGATATTCTGAAGTATACGGACTTCAACACGCCATCGTGCATGATGAGGTAATTGTCATAGCCGCTGTCGTTGACAAAGCCAAGCACTTCTGAGCCTTTGTAATGCATTGAAATCCATTCCATATCGCCAGAAATCGTACCTGTGTATTCAGCGTCGTTCAGTTTGTATGTGCATGCCTTGACCACTGTTCCTTTGCTGTCGATGACAAGTGTGTGGACGAGATTCTTGAGCTTGGGAGTGTCTTGCAGATAGCAGAGAATATAGTATGTCCCGTTTATGCTGGCCTGTGTCACTTCCTTGATCTCCCAGAATTCATCGTTTCTGGCCTCCTGGTTTATCGTGAGCAGCCGGTATCGCACAGAGCTGGGTAACTGGTCAATGTCAGAGAGCGTCCGCACGGTGCGGTTCCATGCATTGTCAACGTATACGACCACGCACTCATTCCTCGCGTTGTCCTCAGAGGTGACATACGTTTCCATTGCTCCACTGTCGAAGTAAGGCTCTGGACGTGTGTAAACGCGTTTGATAGTGTAGTCCTCGCAGCGTTCGTGGAAATCTTTGGCAATGGCCTCCGGCAGAGTATTGTCATTGATCGGTGTCACATTTTCAGAGTCGCATGAAGTCAGCACAAGGGCTACGACAGCAAGCCATCCGAACATCAAATGTCTAAATCCAAACTTTTTCATTTTATGCTTCAATTTATGGGTTCGTTCAAAGGACAAGTTGCCTGAGAACTTATTATTATGCTGCAAAAGTACAATCGTTTGTTTTTATACACAACGCCTCCTTATGCGAAACGGCAAAAATGTATTGCGAAGCAGCAATATATTCTTTTGAAGCAATTATAGGTATTCCTCTTTTTATAATAATCCTCTCAACTCTTACGGATAAGTAACAAAGATGATGAAGTCTATTTTGTCACTATTCTCTGTTCTTTTATCGCCCCAGCCCTTTTTCTTTCTTTTGTGGAACGCTTCCAAGCCCTACCTTTTGTGTTCCGTCCCAATTTGTAAGTTGGTCGGCGCAACCATTGGAGCCACCAAGCGAAACGTATGTGTCTGCACTACATGACATGTGGTCTACGAAAGCGAGAAAGGTGTCAATGGCGTTGTCTGTGAATTGAACTTCATTCGTGGCGAATAGTTTTGTCCAACTGGTGACACATTCTTGCTTGAAGTCTGTAAAACCTTTCCACGACATACCAGATAAGAAACTTTTTGCTGCCGATTCTATACAGGCTTTAGAGTCCAATCCAATATTATGCTTTACAGCAGATGCCATAATGCCATAGTATATGGAAGCCGATTCTTTCTCGTTGAAGTTGACTCTATCTGTTTTTGCAAAGGATGATAAAGCTTCATGTCCCTCATGGATGAACTTGTCAAGCACTCCTATGTATCTATTTTGCCGAGCCATGCTTTCACGTTTGGCTTCGGCTTCTTGCCGAGCCTTTTCTTTTGCTTCTTCCTCCTTACGTGCTTCCACTCGTCTCCATGCGTCAGTCATTTCAGGCTCTTGCCAAATGGCATTCCAACGAGCCTTCAAATCATTGTACATTTCCATAAGTGTAGTATTATAACTTTTGGCACTGGCGAGTTCTTCCTTCGCATAGACAAGTTGAGTAGTCACTCGCTCCACAGCCTTCTCGTCAAGTTGAGAGATGCGTTGTTTGACTTTGTTGTTTTCGGTCTTTAACGCATCATTCTCGGCACGAAGCGACTTGTTCTCTTCTATCTGCTGAGATTTTGCTTCAAGTACCACCTTGTTCTTATGCTTGCGTCCTCGTTTCTCCTCCTCAGAAAGTTCATCATAGGAGAAACCTCTTGCCAAACCATAAAAATCCCATTAAGTGCCATCACAATAATATACACTTAATGGGATTGGAAAAATGTAACAAAGTTTGTTTAGGCTTCAATTTCAACACTCGGTGGAGTTGTGCCGCCACTGGTAGTACCTCCTGTTGAGCCTCCTGTAGAACCTCCACCCGTCGTTCCGCCAGTAGTACCACTTGTCTGAGCAGAACCAGACTTCTGACCTATAACTTCGAGTTTGTAGTGAACTATCTCTGTGTTCATATAGTCAAAACAGCTAAGATACTTGCTGTCGCCCTCTATCAAAGCATAATTGATAATGTCGGCGATTTGGAACCGCCTGTAGCGGTGTTTTGGTACCGCTGATTCACGCTGTCGGATTTTTCGTAGCGGAAGAGTGGTACCGTTCAAACTATCCTTCTTTGACATAATGGCTCAGCAGCGTGTGTAGCGGAGGTTTGGTACCGGTACCATCCGACCGCTACAACGGTACCATTGGGGCGATATTCTCAATTATTATTCAGTCCATGTGGCGTTACGAAGGTAGAAATGAGCGTCTTGGTTGTTTTAGTAACTTTCTTGAAGACCTTTAACCCCAAATCGGCATTAGGCCGAAATAGGTAGGTTGTTAGGACCTTATGGTTTCTTTTCAACCCTTGTCAGAGAACATCGAGAAGATGGCGAGGGTAGCTTTCTATATCATATATCATTGGTATGGAAAGCCGAAAAGACAAAGACCTTAAGGGCCGGGGCTGTCCATGTCTTCTTGGCTTTTCATATTTCATCTTTGTTTATTCGAAATTCTTGAGCTCTGCAAGGTTCTGCTCTATCTCCGACATCGTATTCTTATGTTTTTTCCATCCGAAATGGGGGTCGGTGGCAATGTGGCGTTTATTCTCCGTTCCATTTCATGGCACGTTTTCTCGCCATAGCAGAGCTTAAGTGAACTTAGCGCTGCTCATCTGGCTTAACGAAAACGTTCCTCTTTCTGCACATTGCATGATACCCCACCGCCGCGACGATCATGCTCACGCCCATCCAGAACGAGAGGTTGAGCTCTTGCGCCTCGTTGAAGAGAAGCATGGCGAGCGCTATGCTGTAGAGCGGTTCGAGGTTATAGCTCAGGTTGACGGTGAAGGCCGACAGGGAGCGTAGGGCTTGCAACTGCGTGAGAAACGGACCAATGGTAAACACCGAGGCGAAGAGCGGGATGAACAACCAGTCGGACCCTTGGGGCAACAACGAGGCAGAAGGGTAGCGCATGGCGTAGAAAGGAATGGCAAGCGACAGCACGCACCCTCCCGACAACAACTCATGCAGGAGCATCACCGAGCTCTCCACCCCCGTGGCGCTTTGCACGCGCTTGCTCGCAATGGCAAACAGGGTGTAGAAGAGCGACGAGAACGTGCCGATCACGATTCCCGTGCGGAACTGCATGTTGAGGCCGAAGATGAGCACGATGCCGCCCAGTGTTATCAGGCCCAGCAACAGGTGGCGTAGCGAGAAGCGCTTGCTGGAAGCCATGGGCTCGAGGAGGGCCGTGAAAAACCCGTTCAGGGCAAAGCACACCACCCCCACGCTCACGTTGGCCGCCTTGATGCTGCCGTAGAACAGCACCCAGTGGATGGCCAGCAGCGCGCCGCAACACCCCATGCGCCACGCCTCACGAAGGGTGGGCCTATGGATCCGCCCACTAAGCGCTAACACCGCGGCGAGCACGCCCGCGGCAATCATCATCCTGTACCACACCAAGGGCAGTTCGGACAATGAGATCAGTCGGCCAAACACACCCGTGGCACCCGCCAATAGGATGCCCGTGTGGAGCCGCAGATAAGCGTGGGTCGGCTTCGATGGGATGCCATGCATAGAGGTATTTGCCATAATCTACAGATATTGAAAACATCCGCGATAGGAGAGGGTGTGATGTCCTTTCTATCGCGGATGATAGTTGTGTGTCAGTAAGTGAACAGGGTAGGGGTGCGCGCGCGCTTCGCCCGTTGGCCAGAGGAAGGATGGGCTAATCCTCCAGGCAGGCGTCGAGAAGCGCCTCGATGGCCTTGCGGTCCATGTCCTTGCCGATGAACACTATTTTCTGCATGCGGTCGCCGTAGTTCTCGTCCCAGTCTTTCTTGGCGTTGGGGTTCTGCTCCATAAACTGCTCGAGCTCCTCGGCGGGCATGGAGGCGAACCATTGGCCCGCATTGGTGATGTTGAACTGCTTGCCGCTCTGCTCGAAGAGGTAGCAGGTGTCGGGCTCGTCGCGGAAGTAGCACATGCCCTTGGCGCGGATGACGCTCTTGGGCCATTGGGTGGACACAAACTCGTCGAAGCGTGCAAGGCTCATGGCTGGGCGGCGATAGTAGACGAACGTCTGGATGCCGTACTCCAATGCCTCGCCCGACTCCTCGTTCTCCAAATGGTCGTGATGGTGATGATGGTGGTGGTGATGCTCATGCTCATCGTGATGCTCATGGTCGTCATGGTCGTCATGCTCGTCATTGTCGTCATGGTGGTCATCGCCCTCTTCGCCCTCTTCGCCCTCCATGGCCTCAATCCATCGGGCGGAGGTGGCCACCTTGTCGAAGTTGAACGAGTGGGTGTTGATGATTTTGTTGAGCTCCACGTCGCCATAGTTGCACTCGTAGATGACCGCCTTGGGCTGGATCTCACGGATGATGGCCTTCAGGTGGGCCATCTCGTCGTGGGAGATCATGTCGGCCTTGTTGAGCAGGATGATGTTGCAAAACTCTATCTGCTGGATGACCAGGCTGGCGAGGTCTTCCTCGTCGTGATCAGCCTTGAGGTGGTCGCCCAATCCAAACTCGTCGCGCATGCGCAGGGCGTCGACCACGGTCACGATGGCGTCGAGGCGCGCCACGCCATTCTTCAGGGCGCCCGGCGCCACCATCTGCGGATAGGTGGTGATGGTTTGCGCGATGGGGGCGGGCTCGCAGATGCCGCTGGCCTCGATGACGATGTAATCGAACTGGCGGAGGTTGATGAGGTCGTTGAGCTGCTTCACGAGGTCCATCTTCAGCGTGCAGCAGATGCACCCGTTCGACAAGGCCACCAGGCTGTCATCGGCCTGGCCTACCACGCCTCCCTTCTGGATGAGGTTGGCGTCGATGTTCACCTCGCCTATGTCGTTCACAATGACGGCGAAGCGAATGCCTTTCTCGTTATACAAGATGCGGTTGAGCAATGTGGTCTTTCCGCTGCCTAAGTAACCGGTAAGCAGCAGGACCGGTGTTTCTTTCTGATTCATGTTAGTGTGTTCTATAATCTTGTTCCCTCCCAATCAAAAAGTGTGCCTATTGAGCGGGATGGGCGTTAATTCTTTGTTAAAAACGATGGCGGCGCGCCGCGTCTTTTTTTAGAAGGGGTAGCCCACGGCGAAATGGAGGCTCTGGCTGTTCTTGAAGCTATCAACGTTGTAGAAGCCTGTGTTGTAGGGCACGTGCAGGCCCACACCCCAGTCGAGGCGGATCACGAGGAAATCCATGTCGTAGCGAAGGCCCACGCCGGTGCCCAGCGCCATGTCGCGGAGCGCGTTCTTGGGCTCAAACTTCACGCCGTCGCGATCGTCGCTATGCATCACCCACACGTTGCCCGCATCGAGGAAGAGCGCGCCGTAGAGGTTGCCAAAGAGGCGCGGACGATACTCGAGGTTGGCCTGGAACATCAGGTCGCCCGTCTGGTCGAGGTAATAGATGTTGGCCGAGGCGTCGTTGTGGTAATGGCCGGGGCCAATGGAGCGCACGGTGAAGGCGCGCACGCTGTTGGCGCCACCCACATAGAACTGCTCGCCATAGGGCGCCTTCGACGAGTTGCCGTAGGCCCATAGGGCGCCAAGGGCGGCGTGGCCCACAAGGGTGCTGTGCTCGGTGAGCCGCCAGGTCTTCACAAGGTCGGTCTCAACCTTCAGAAACTGGGCGTAGGGGTTGTTGAACATCTCCTTGCCCTGGCGCCCCCATTTCTTGCCGGCGGCCATATAGCCCAACGACAGGAGGTTGCCCGCCTCGCTGATGGTGGTTTGCCAACGGACGGGGTTGAGCAGGTGGGACGGACTGGTGTAGGTGTAGGTGTATTGCATCTTGGGCACAAACTGGTCCTGCATGGTGTAATAGAGGTAGGGGTTGACCTGCAACACCGAGTCGAAGGCCGCCGTGGAGCTGCGCATATACTCGTAGGAGAACACCAACGGACTGAACAGGTGGCGACTGGTGGCCGACGTCTGGAGGCTGTAGGTCCATTCGCCCGACACGATGTGGCGTTTGAAATAGTTGGCGCGGCTGATAATGTCGGACGACATCTTCAGCGTGGTGGTGGGCACGGCGTAGAACCGGTTGCGGCGGTAATAGCGCGCCAGGCGGTTGCGGAAGAAATCGACAAATGGGATGACCATGCGCGGGAACATTAAGGAGGCGTCGACGCCATACTCGTAGCTGTTGAACTTCGACTTTGAGCGTTCGCCTTGTTGCGACGTCTGCCATTCGTAGCTGCCCTTGAGGTTAATGTCGAGCAGCTCGCCTCCCCGAAACGCGTTGCGCTTGGTGAAACCCATCACGAGGCCCGGACCCACACGGTTGTTGGTCTTGCCCACGAGGTTGCCCTCCACGTAGAAGTCGTAAGGCTTGTCGAGCACGGCGTTGATGCGCAGGTCGAGCGTGTCGTTGGCCGAGGTGGTGTCGCGCGGGGTGAACGTGAAATCGACCACGCTGAACAAGCCGGTGCTGCTCACGTGGGCCATGCTCTCCTGATAGTCCTGGTAGCTATAGAGCTTGTGGGAACGCAACTTGGTGCCTTGCAAGATGACCGGCACACGCAACGGTGGGCGACGCCCACGGAAGCGCACCATGAACGAGCCACGTTGGAACGAGTCGGTGAGCGCATCGAGGTAGTTTTTGCGTAGGTCGATGCAGATGTTGCCCACATACCATGGGCGCTTGGCCTTGGCGGGAAGCTTCTCGATGGCTTGGAGGCGCACCTGTACCTTGCCGGGAACGGAGGTGGTGTCGGCCAGGTAAGAGGCGTAGGAGGGTTGCCAATAGAAATAGCCGTTGTTGCGAAACAGGGTGCTGAGACGGGTGCGCTCTCCTTCGAGCGTCGACACGTCGAAGGGGTCGCCTGGCTTGATCTTGGCGTCGGAAAGCGTGAGGCGAATCAGGCTGTCGCCCGCGGCGGGAAACCCCAGGTACTGCAAGGTGTCGATGGTGAAGAGGTGGCCGGTATTGACCGTATAGGCAATCTTGGCCTTCTTGGGGTTGCGCAGGGTGCGGGCCTGATAGCTCACGTCGCCCCGGAAATAGCCATGGGCGCGAAGCACCTCCTTGGCCACGGAGGCGCGCAACTCGGGATTGACCCAACTCATGAGCACGGGTTGCTTGCCAAACGACTTGAGCATCCACCGACCGAAGTTGGAATCGTCGTTCGTGAAGGCGTTCCACACCCATAGGCCCACCTGCAACGGCGAGCGCACGCTGCTGCTCCCGAAGAGGGCGCCATTGGGAGCCGTGGCGAGGGCGGCGTCGAGCTCTTCCTGGATGGCGGCATAGTGGCGGCTCTTCTCGGGAGCCTCGTAGGTAATGGCGTCGAGCCCCGTGAACAGCTGGTCGCCCTCGGGGATGTTCTTGGTGGTGGAACAGGCTGCAAACAAACTGGCCACCGCTATGATGAGAAGCAATCGGTAGGTCTTCATTCCTTTTTCTTTTCTTTCTTGGTAGAGTCGGTGGGCATTGAGGGAATCTCGTCCTGCGGGTCCTTAAGTCGGAACAGGTCTTTGAAATGGCGCAACTTGCGTTTCCACATGAAGCCGCCACCAAACTTGCTGACGTTGCCCTCAAGCCAATCGTAACCGTCGCGCTCATAGAAGAGGTTCAGGTATTTGTTGGAGGTGGCGCTCAGGCGATACTCGAACGTCACGTTGTCGAAGAATGTCTCGTCTTCCATCTGCACATCGCTGCCCGATGATAGTTTTCCTCCAATGACGATGCGTAAGCGGTTGTTCCAGAAGCGCTTGGCAAACTTGAAGTTGTAATCGGTGTGGAGTGTGCCGTTGTTGCCAAACGAGTTTTCAACGCCAAAGCTCAGGTCGAGCGTGCGCAGGGCCTTGCCCGAGATCTGATTGATCTGGCTGTTGAGGAACGCGCTCAACGCGGAGTTCATGGTGAAGTTGCTGGTGTTGCCATCCGCCAGGTACATGCCTGTGGAGAGCATGGTGACGGCGAGCTTGCCGCGCTCCTCCTTCGACATCGACTGAAGCTGGTTGTGGATGGTCATGTCTTCGGGTGCGTCGATGGTAAACTCGAGACCCATGTCGTTGAGCGTCTTGGTGACGATGACGCCCGAGGTGAACTCGACGGTGCGCCCATTGCCCGACGTGCCACCTACGGTCGACTTGGTGGTCTCGTTGGCCGTGATGTTGAGCGTGGGGTTCATGGGGTCGCCCTTAAACTCGATGTAACTGCCGTCTTGGATCGTGAAGGTCTTCAGCGGGATGACGGGCAAGGCATATTTCATCTCACCGCTGCCGATGGTGTAGCGGCCACGCACCACAACCTCGTCGACGGGATTGTACTGCAAGCGCAGGCTGCCTCCGCCAACAATGTCGACATAGTTGGAGTGGTCGGCATTGAGGTAGCAATCCACATGGGCGCCATCGTCGATGTTGACGTTGAGGTCCATGTTGAAGCCCGTGAGCGGCGGACGGTTGATGACATCCTCGGCCGTGTCTTGCAGATTAACAAACTCCACAAGGCCCTCCAGCTGGTTGTCGGTGGAGAGGGGCGAGTCTTTCAGGTTGTATCTCAAGTCGGTTGTGCCCAGCACGTCCAGTCGGCCGCGCATCGACAGGTTGCTGACCGCTCCCTGCATCAGACCATAGAAATTTACAAACGCCTTGCCGTAAGCCTCGGACCGCGCCGTTTCCTTTGCGTCGATGAGCAGGTAGTTGTCGGCTCTCATGCGGAGCTTGAGCTGCATGTCGTCGGTGTTGGAGAAGTCGAGATAACCCTGGATGGTGAGCGGCGACGCGTTGTTGGCAAACAGGTCGTAGTTTTCAAACACCAGGTGGCTGCCCGTAATGGGCAACGGGTCGTCGGCGCAGCGCATCACGATGCCGTAGGGCTCGCTGAAGATGTAGGCCGAATCGAACAGCACCTCGCCATTGATGTCGGGTTTGCTCAGTGATCCCTGAACCGTGAGGTTGCCCTCGGCGTAGCCGCGCAGGCCCAAGAGGCGGTCGGGGATGAAGCCGTTGGCCATGCTCAGGGGCAGCCGCTCCAGGCCGAGCTCGGCGTCGAGATAGCCTTCGCCAGCCGATTGGTAGGAGCCCGTAAGGGTGCACACCTCATGGCCGTCGTGGGTGAGGATGCCATCAACGTAATGACTGCCGTCGGTCTTTGGCATGTAGGTGAATTCGCCTCCCACGTGGCCCATGGCGTTGCCCTCATAGACCATGTCGGCCACATCGACCGTCGACGAAACCGAAAGCTCGTCGGGGGTCTGCACCACGTGGAAGTCGCCATTGAGGATGCCCGACATGTCCGGCGTGAAAGGAATCATGGCCAAGACTTCTCCAAGGTTGAACTTATGGAGCGTGACGGTTACATCCTGCAACGCGTTGGTGTTCTCATCATTGGTATAGATCTGCACACCCATGCCATCGGCCGACCGGAGGCGCATGTCGGCGCGGATGCGTCGGTCGTCGCCCAAGTAAACGTAGTTGCTGTCGTTCACGGCAAAGCGCTTGTAGCCCAGCACAGGGTCGTCCCCATAGAGGTGCAGGCTGATGCCGTGCTGTTGCATGGAGGCTTGCACGGCGAAGCTCACGCCGAGGCTGTCCTTCCAGTCGTAGAGGCGTGTCTTGATGTAGGTGCCGCGCTCATTGAGGCCGCCGTCGGCAAAGGCGTTGAAGATATACTTGGGATTGTTCTTGCCGTTCTGCACGTGGAGCGAGTAGGTCATGTTGCGCTCGTCCGACGTGAGGTGCAGGCGAACGGTGTCGATCTGGAAACTATCCATCACCAGCGAGTCGACAGATAGGTTGCCATTCAGACCCGCCAAGGGCGATGAGGTCATATTGACATAGAGATTCTCAAACTTGTAGCCTTTGAATTTCAAGAACCTACTGACGATATTCTCCTGACCGCAAGAGAGATACAGGCGAGCGTTGGGCAACTGCTCGCGGAGCTTCGCCTGTTCGATGCGCTTCTCCTTCATCTGGCTCTGGGCCTCGGCCATAAAGCGCGTGCAATGGTTCAACAGGCGCTCGTAGCCGCCCCTGCCATCCATGTCGAGGTGGAAATCGCCGCAATCCACAACGGCGTGGGTGGTGTCGCGACGTGTGAGCACATCGAGCACCACATCCTCGGGACGATAATACTTCTTCGGGTCGTGGATGGTGATGTCGCTCACCATGCCGCGCACCTCATAATATTCCTTGAGGTCGGTGGCCATGTCAACGTGGGCGCAAACCGAAACGGTTAGTGGAACATCGGTGATGCGCAGGTTGTAAAGGTCAAGATGGTGCAAGTCGCCCGCTACGGTGGCGCGCATGCGGCTGCCCGTGGTCAGGGCGTCGAGGTTCACCTGACCTTCGAAGAGCGGGTTGCGGGAGTCGATGTCGGCGTGGATGCGACCGTTATGGATGGTGGCCACGGCGGCCACGTTGTTGAGGTTGTAGTCGCCATATTGGAACGCATTGATGCCGGCCTCGGCCTTCAGGCGCATCTTGGGGGAGAGGATGTCGGCACCCTCGCCTTGGGCGGTGATGTAACCCGTGAAGGGGTGGAGGCCCATCTTGGGAAGGAAATTCTGCAAGGGTAGGCGTTGGGCGTTCAGCCGAACGTTGTAGGCCATCTTCTTGATGTCAACCTGGGCGTTGCCGCGCAATTCGCCCCCTCCTTGCGATGCCACGAAGTGGGTGAGGTAGTTGTTGCCGTCGACGCGTATCTTGCCGTCAAACGCTATGCCACTCGGCACACGAACCGTCTTGCCGAGAGTGGGCCCGAGCATTGGCGTGAGGAAGTTGAGGTTGTAGGTCTTGGCGTGTAGGGCGACATCGGCCTTGAGATGGTGGGGGTCGGTGAGGTTGGCGGCAAAGCCATCGCCCGTGATGCGAAACGCCGTGGGCAGGAGGAGACGCACGCCCGAGAGGTGCATCTTCTGCATGTTGCCACGTGCCACCACATCGACGCCCAAGGGGTAGTTGGGCCAGCGGCGCGCCAATTCGCGTGGAAGGTTTGGCCCGGCAATCTTCAGGATGTCTTGCTTGCCCACCTCTCCGTGGACAATGGCTTTCAGCTTGCCCGGCGCTTTGTCGGCGAAGGCGTTGAGATCCATGCCGAAGTCGACCGTCAGGCGCGACTCGGGGGTTGCCAATCGTAGCGACGACACATCCATGCGGGTGCTGTCCATCGAGAATGTGCCACGCAAGCTGTCGACCTGCAAGCCGCTTTTCTCCACGAAACGGCACGACTTGATGCCGAGGTGGAGCTTGGAATCGCAGAAGTAGAACGAGTCGGCCTTGAGGTCCAACTTCCTGAGAAATAGGTGGTTGAAATCGAGGCCAGTGGTGGGCTTCTCGTAGTTCTGGTCGTAGTGGACCCCGCCGTTGCGCCAATCGAGATGGCCAACGGTATAGAGATTTTTATAAAGGTCGAGATAAGCCTTCTGGGCCTGCGCCTCCCCGAAATAGGTGGCTACGGAGAGGGTGTCGCCCGGCATGTGGAGCGTGAGGCGCGATTGGTGCAGGCGGAGCTGTGCGAGGGCTATCTTCCAATAGTTCGTGCTGGGGGTGGTGTCTTTGGGAACGGTGTCGCTCAGGGCCACATCGAGCTGGGCGTTGGCCAAGACGGCATGGTTGATGTTGACGTGCTCCTTGGCCAGGTCGATGCCGTGGGCCTTCAGGCGGAGCTGGCCTACCTGTCCCTTGATGCGGAGCGAGTGGACGAGGTTGGCGGTGTTGACCTTCATTTGCTCGAAGGCCAACTCGTCGACCATGACCTGTCGATGCATGAGGGGCCACAACTGCACGTCGACCACTACCGAATGGATGTCGGCAACGGTGTCGGTGACGCCCTTCAGCGAGTCGTTGGGCTGAAGCACGCTCACTTGATGCAACGCTAAGTCGAGGGGAAATTTCAGGTGCACCTTCCCTACGCTGATGTGCATGCCGAGCTCCTCAGAGGCGTAGTGGGTGACCTGACGTACCGCCCAGTTCTGGAAAGGCGGGAAATAAAATAAGGCAAAAAGCAAGACCACTAACACCAAAGGCGTTAGGATAACAATACCTATTCTTTTAGTTGTCTTGCTCAGTGTCATGCTGATGGGGGTTATGTTTTTACAGTTTCGGCGATGCCGTGCCAAAGAGGATCATCAGGTAGGGGCGAGTCGAGGTGGATCAACTCGTGGGAGACAGGATGGACAAACTCCACAGAATGTGACAACAATGAGATGCTTCCATCGGGATTGCTGCGCTTGGCGCCGTATTTGAGATCGCCCTTGATGGGACAGCCCATGTGGGCCAGCTGGCAACGTATCTGGTGGTGGCGACCCGTCATGAGGTGAACCTCCAGAAGGTTGTAATGGTCGGTGTGGCCGATGACGCGGTAGGCGAGCCTCGCTTTCTTGGAGTTGGGCACCTCGCGATCGTAGGCATAGCTCTTGTTCTGTTTCTCGTTGCGCGTCAACCAGTGGGTGAGCGTAGCCTCGGGAATGGCGGGGGCGTTTTTCGTGATGGCCCAATAGGTCTTGTGGATGTCGCCGTCCTTGAACATGGCGTTGAGCCTCGTGAGGGCCTTGCTGGTTCGGGCAAAGATAACAAGCCCCGAAACAGGACGGTCAAGACGATGCACCACGCCGAGAAACACGTTGCCGGGCTTGTGGTACTTCGTCTTGATATAATCCTTTACCGTTTCGGAAAGCGGCACATCGCCAGTCTTGTCGCCCTGGACAATCTCGCCGCTCTCCTTATATACGATAATAATATGGTTGTCTTCGTAAACGACCTGCATGATCAGTGAATCGCGCAGATTACATGTTCATGCCGCCGTCGATCTGGATGACCTGACCGCTCACGTAGCTTGCCATGTCGGAAGCCAGGAAGGCGCACACGTTGGCAATATCCTCGGGTTTGCCACCACGACGAAGAGGAATCTTCTTCATCCAGTCCTTGCGAATCTCTTCGGGCAACTGTTCGGTCATGGCTGTCTCGATGAAACCAGGAGCCACGGCGTTGGCACGCACACCCTTAGGACCAAGCTCTTGGGCGATAGACTTAGCCAAGGCGATCATACCTGCCTTTGAGGCGGCGTAGTTGCACTGGCCGGCGTTACCATGAACACCTACCACCGAAGCCATGTTGATGATTGAACCACCGCGCTGGCGCAGCATGATGGGTGAGCAAGCGTGGATGAAGTTGAAGGCCGACTTCAAGTTGACGTTCAGCACAGCGTCCCACTGGGCCTCGCTCATGCGGAGCATCAAGCCGTCCTTGGTGATACCAGCGTTGTTGACGAGGATGTCGACCGAGCCGAAATCGGCGTGAATCTGCTTGACAACCTTCTCTGTCTCAGCAAAGTCGGCAGCATTGCCAGCGTATGCGCGGCAGGTAACGCCAAGGGCTTCGATCTCCTTGCGTGTAGCCTCCAAGCCAGCGGCCATATCGTCGTTGAGCACAAGGTCAGTGAATGCGATGTTAGCGCCCTCTGAGGCGAACTTCATAGCGACGGCCTTACCAATGCCACGAGCGGCACCAGTGATAATGGCGGTCTTACCTGTTAATAATCCCATTTTGTTTGTTGTTTATTGATTTACAATTAATTACACCTTTGCTACAGGACTAAGCCAATGCCGTAGACTGAAGCCGCGTTGGGCGAAGGCCTGCAAATAGGCGCTTTATTCTTGATGAATGTGTGGACGGTTTCCTACCGAGACAACGTGACGTTTGTAACCGATGCACGTAAAACTCTGCCAGACAACATGCCCAACATACACATTTTATCGTGCAAATATACGTTTGTTTTTCAATTTCCCAAAGTTTATATGCAACGTAACGCCTGTTTTTAATATAATTTATACTTTACAATATGCGAAACGGCTGTGTGCCCTCGTGTCAAGCACGATGAAAGGGCACACGCTACTTTAGCGCACTGTGCTTGCCCAAGGCACCATAAACCACCTTCGCCACCAAGGGCTTGCTGGCCTCTTCGGTCAAGCCGTGGCCCAAGCGACCATAGATGAAGGGCACCTCAAGGCCCTTGATGCAATAATGGGTGATGTCGGCCACAAGATCCACATTGTCGATGTCAAACTCGCCGTCGGCCTTGCCGTCGGCGTAAACCTTACGAAACAGTTCGATCTCGTCCTCGTCGAAGTTCTTGCGAACCTTTTCCACCGTCCAGATGTTACGGAAAAACTCGGCGCGTAGGTTGCCATTGCGAACCACCGTCTCCTTAATCATGCTCAGATGGGTATAAATGAGCTCGATAATCTTGTCCTGGGGACGAATCTTCTTGGCCGCAACCTCATCCAACTTGTCGCTCAGGCGCTCCAACTCCGATTCAATCACCGCATAATACACATCCTCCTTTCTATTAAAATAGGTGTATAGTGTGCGGCGCCCTTTGCCTGATGCCGCAGCGATGTCGTTCATCGTCGTAGCCGCCACGCCGTTCTTCGCAAACAATTGGCGAGCAACGTCCACGAGCTTCTGTCTTGTCTTCGAGATTGACATATCTTTGTCCTTTCCTATTTTAAAATTGCACAAGCTATTTATGTGTGCAAAAGTAATCAGATTATACGAAATAAACAAGCGAGAACCTTAAAAATATATGAAAAACGAGGTTTTTTGAAAAATAATCGCCAAAACATTTGGCGGTTTGCAAAAATAGCCATACCTTTGCACTCGCAATTCAGAAATGAGGCTTAAACCTCATGGATACAACATCGCGGAGTGGAGCAGTTGGTAGCTCGCCAGGCTCATAACCTGGAGGTCGCACGTTCGAATCCTGCCTCCGCAACTAATAACGACATAACAAGTTCTTAAGCAACGAGTTATGTCGTTTTTTCGTTTTAGGGTGCGACAAAGTTAATAAAATATCATGGAACAGATGGTCTCGTTTTTGACAAAATAAACGGTCATGGCATAGAAGCGCAATATTTTTTCTATGCCAAATTCAAAATCTTCCATAGCTAATATTATTCAGTTTGATAATTAATCGTTTTTATACAATTCGCAAAGATCGCTTATACAACATTTCATGGTCTGCCTAAGCGACTGTGGTTCCATCACTTCTATCATCGTCCCATATCTTTGCAACTCCATTATGAAGTCGTAGGTGGGACGAAGCGTAAGTTCGAAGTCGGCATATTCGGCGCAAGAACAAAGCTCTTTCTGTGAGAGATGCAATGGAAGAGAGCGCATGTAGTGTTGGTGTGCACCAAAGGCACGAACAACAATTCGTTGCAAGGGTATATCCTCATCTATTACTACGCCGAAGAAGCTGGAGAAATTGTTCTTGGCACTGAAGTTACAAGGGAGTTAAAATGATCTTAGCTTTGTTGCTTGTCGCGAAGTTTATTGAGCCTTTCCATTAAGGCTTTGCGCTCTTTCTCCCTTTCTTCGGCTAATTGAAGGAAATACTTGACTTTTGCAGCGCTTTGCTCTTCCAGCGTATCGTATTCCTTGCCGTCCCACTCATATTTGCCACGGCTATTGGTGAGGTCGATTTCCTCGATCTTGTTCTTTTTGTTGCTTCCGAAAAGACCTGCGAATATCATATATAGCAAAAAGCACACCCAAAACAACAGGATGGCAGTTAAAGACCAGGCAAACATAAGCGTTGATTATTGGTTATGCCGCAAATATAGCCATTTTCCCTTTCGTTTCCAAGTTTCTGCGCTTGTTTTTGCAATGAAAATACGATTAGAAACCTCTTGCTTGCCCATCAGCGCCGTTGGAGCAAAAAGCCTCCCACTGATCCCGCCGATCTCCCCAGATGAGTGAGGCTTCGATAAGTCTTTTTATTTGAACACGAGATTTGTCGTAGACCCACTGACCAACGGGAAGTAATCTACCGAATTTACCGAATAACGATCAACGCTAATATCCGTTGTTCAGTCGTCATTACTTCCCTCCGGTCAGTGGGGCTTCGCCGAGTCTCGTAAGAGTGAGATTCGTGTTCTAAAAATAATGCCGAGTCTCGAGTTTTTTGATAAATGCAATCCGTATGACATCTGTGTTCCTCTGCGCGATCAGTGGGAGAGTAGAACATAAATCAATGCTTTGTCTACAAGAACCTCATCTTGCGTGTAGAGCATGCGAAGAATGACAACAATCTATATTGAAATCTACATCATTGGCGGCAACGACGAAACGGTTGGGCGGAAATAAGCTATTCTCAGCCTAATTACGTAAACCGTTGATAGTTAACGGGTTGTTGTAAGAAGGAAGGGTTTTCTCGTTTGCATTAAATATTTGCTGTTGCGAAACATGCCAAACCGAGGGTCGAATCCTCGTCTTTCGAGCCTCGATATATGGTCTTTCGAGGTGCAATTGGGTAGGTATCGCAACTCGAAAGATGGCTAACGGTGAGCGCGCGACGAAGATTTGCGTCGCCGAGCACCGAAAAACCGCGATTTCTTAGTCTATTTCAACGAAAATCGCCACACAACTTTTGCACCAAAATATTACACAGAACGTCTTGCGATAGGGTAGGGTGGAGCGGTTGTAGTCTCCCACAGATCTCGCTGGTCTCCACAGATATGTTGCACTCCGCCTGCGAAGAATCCGTGTTCATCTGCCGCGCCGATGGCGCGATCTGAGTTATTGGCAAGCAGACCGCATGGCATCTGTGTTCCTCTCTGCTATCTGTGGGTGTATAAAACTCCCGCATGGCCGCATTCCGCATTCAATCATTCCTCATCCGACGGACCATTCCACGTTCAACATTCCACATAATAAACTCATTCTCTCGGCTCGTGTCAGAGCAGCCTTTACCATTAGGCACCTATTGCGGTGGCTCCTCTCACGCCAGCCCCCACCATCTGTGGTGTTTGCGGATCCCAAAGGTGCGCATCCCCGTTCTCCCAAATGCCGTTAGGCAAAGGTTTCCCCCTGCTCATATCATTGTTTTGCAATCGTAACGTAAAATAATAATAGAAAAAGGTGTGTTTTTAATCTAAAAGCCGTATCTTTGCAATCGATAGGTCCACACTCCGCATGGAGTTGGACCGAGCGAATAGGAGAACGGGAGCCTCATACAGGCTTTTCTTAATAAGTCATAAGATGCGGCATGAAGGATAAAAAGACACCTCTTCCATTATCCTCCGTGGTGATGGATTCGAAGGACATAAAGTAGGGGGCGGGGATGACGCAGGATTGCTTTGACTCACTTGCTACAGCCGACGTAAACAAGCGTTTACCAAAGGGCATACACGTTACCAAGACTGATGATGCATCGGACCTGGGTATAGAGAGAATGCGCTGTCGCGAAGAGGAATTACCCTGGGGCTACCTCTACCTCCACAACATGACCGTGCCCGTCTTTGAGCGTCAGATGAACGCTTACAACGCTGCCCATCCCGACGCACCCCATGCCTGTTTTGTTCATCGCTCCTATAGCTATAAGCAGAAAACCGAGCGTGGGGGCGTGAAGAAAGAGCTCAAGCCCACCGTTAGCGGCCTCGTGTTCCTGCAAGGCACCACCAGGGACCTCCAGGCCTTCCTCCGTCTCTATTATCCCCAATACCATCTTGTAAAAGACCGTTCGCGCAATGCCCCCGCATCGATCACGAATGCGGTGATGCAACCCTTCATGACGGTGTTGCGCAACAACCCAGAGCGCGTCACCTTCCTCCGCGACCCCTTCGAGAAGTTCGCCCGCGACCATGTCAAGCTCCGCGTCCTCACCGGCATCTTCGCCGGCTACGAGGGCTACATCGTCCGCATCGATCGCGACCGCCAGCTCGTCTTCGACTTCGGTGGCCACGCCGTCGCCCTCCGTGGCATCCACAAGGAGGACTTCGAAGAGGTACGCGAATCTACCGAATAACGATCAACGCTAATATCCGTTGTTCAGTAGGTCTACTACAAATCTCGTGAGACTTCAAACACCCCTGGTGTTTCTATAAACGAACACGAGACTCGGTGAAACCCCACCGACCGAAGGGGAGGTAATCACACTCTACCGAATAACAATCAACGATAATATCCGTTGTTCAGCGGTCATTCGTGAGATTTCAAACACCGGCGGTGTTTCAAAAGACATGCATTCGTAAG
>ERZ1026894.625-NODE-625-length-25012-cov-16.683415_pt1 | contig 25012 bp, 14 predicted proteins | sample MGYA00380177_ERZ1026894 | MGnify/ENA primary metagenome ERZ1026894 (study PRJEB33269, sample SAMEA4719813) | human gut metagenome | biome: human-associated habitat; feature: organic feature; material: feces | place: Cameroon | collected 2013-10 ... | reverse complement strand
TATCCGTGCTTTGCCTCATCAAGCAGACTTTCGTCTTTTAACAGTGTATATGCATTGGAGAAGAACCAGGTGATCCTGCTATTCAGGATACAGCCCTTTTCTGCTTTTTTATCCAGGTTCAGATCGTAATCCAGCCAGCCGTAGTAGCCGCCGAACTCATCATCTCTCATGCCTTTCCAGAAGGGAATGATCCCCTCTGTCAGCTGGTTTTTAATTTCTTCCCGCATTTTCATGGTTTCTGTGTTCATCATGTTCCGCACTCTCCTTTGTATTAACCTTTGACAGCGCCGGATGTGATTCCACTGTAAATCTGTTTCTGACAGAGCAGGAATACGATCAGGGCAGGCAGCAGAGACATCAGTACACCTGCACAGATCAGATTGTATTTGCTGCCAAGAGGTCCGGTAAAGGTATACAGGGAGGTTGCAACCACACCGAGAGTTCTCTTGTCCTGCAGATACAGACTGGCACAATAATATTCATTATACACGCCTACACCCTTTAATACCATAGAAGTCACAATGGCGGGCTTCAAAAGCGGAAGAATGATCTTCCAGTAAATGGTAAAGTAGGAAGCTCCGTCAATAAATGCGGATTCGTCCAGCGATACCGAAATATTTTCCATGAACTGGATGAAGATGTAGATGGAGATAACATCCGTACCCATACTCATAATGATGTAACCATACAGATGGTTGATGAATCCGAGGTTACTCATAATCTGGTATACAGAGACCTGCATGGCAATTCCGGGAAGGAGGGTTGCGAACAGGAACAGGCTGCGGATCAGTCCGTTGCCGGGGAACTTGAATCGGTTCAGTACATAAGCAAGCTGTGTTCCCACCAGGATGGATCCAAGCAGTACAAATACCAGAATGATCGCTGAATTCAGATATGCTCTGCCCATGTTGGCACGGTTAAATGCGTCAATAAAGTTCTGGAAGTTCAGCCAGCTCTCCGGCAGGGTCATAACATTGGTGCTCTGGTACTCCGCATCGGTCTTGAACGCCGTGATGACGCAGGATACGATGGGCAGCAGTGCCACAAAAGAGAAGAATACCAGACTGAAATACTTAATAACGATCCAGATGACAGCGCCTGTGCTGTAATGTTTGTGGTTGGTTTTCATCTTTGCCATCTTACACTGCCTCCTTCTTCCATCTTCTCTCTCTTCTGAGACGTTTTCTTCTGGTATATTCCTCATTGTCCGCATCGGAACTTCTAAATACCAGTTTGAAGAAGAGCTTCTGTAAAATTGTTGCTGCAAAAATGATCAGTAACAGTACCACAGCCATGGCAGATGCCAGGCCTACCTGCTGGTTGGTATGTGCGATCTTATCCATCAATACGAAATACGTTGCGGTTCCGCCGCCACCCTTGGTGATAACGTAAGGAGGATCAAATGCACTCAGGGAACCTGTAATGGACAGGATCACGTTCAGCGTAACGATGGTCTTGATGCTGGGTAAGATAATATGTATAAACTGTTGGAATTTATTGGCACCGTCCAGCTCTGCTGCCTCATACATCTCGGAGTCCACGGACATGATGGCACCGATGAAGAGTACCATGTTGTTGCCGTAATAACGCCATACGGAGGAAGCCACCAGAGAGATATTGTTAACACTCTTGTCTTTTAGCCAGTACGGAAGACTTTCTAAGTTAAATCCACACCACTGTAATACCGTATCGAATACAAAGCCTCTGGTGTAGAAGAATTTGAAGATAAATCCAATGGCAATACCACTGATCAGATAAGGGAAGAACATGAAGCCCTTGAACATATTGCCAAACTTGGTCTTAAAGCTAAGAATCGTTGCCAGGTACAATGCAAGTACCAGCTGCACCATTGCTCCTGCCATGTAATAAAGGCTCAGCTTCAAAGCGCTGAAGCATTCATCTTTTTTAAATACATCGATGTAGTTCCGAAAACCTACAAACTGTCTTTTGTCTACCGGGGTAGCATATTTCATTTTATAAAAACTGAATTTTACCATCTCACCAAAAGGAAGATAGGTGAACACGAACAGCAAAAGCAGGGGAATGATCATGAAGGACAGGATGACGATGGTCTGTTGTCCGTTCCTGCTCTTTACCCATTTTTTCATGCTGAAGGGTTTTTTTGTTTTCTTCATTGTCTCTGCATTCATCGAAATACCTCCATACCCTTCTCTCTTAGATAAGAGGGAACCGGATAAAAGGTTCCCTCTCACTTCAGAAGATTAAGTTAGTCTCTTAATGTTTACTGCTTAATGAACTTACTGGATCTCTACGCCACAGCTCTCCTGTGCGGAAGTCCACTCTTCGTTCCACTCGTCGATGATCTCATCGTAGGTCTTGGAACCATCTGCTGCACACTCTACCAGCTCCTGCAGCTTGGTCTCACCGTTGTTGTTGATGTTAAGACCACTTTCAGCGTTCAGTTCATTTAACAGATCCTCTTCGCCTTCGATCGCAGGATCATCCACTACAAAGTCGATACCCTTGAATGCTGCGTAGAAATCCGGTAATCTGGTATCCTTGATAGCAACGGGAAGTCCGCCACAATCATAGGAGAATCCGGATTCTTCTGCCATGAACTTTACGAAGCACAGAGCTGCTGCCTGATTGTCTTCGGTGGTGTTAGCATTGATACCAAAGCTGTAGTCAGGGCCTACGGAAGCTGCCTGCTTACCGCTAGCTAAAGTAATAGGGAAAGGCATGTAAGCGATGTCGTCAGCGTTATCGCCGGCTTCCTTCATCTGAGGAACTGCCCAGGAACCCAGAACCATGCATGCGATCTGACCATTGTTGATCATACCCTTGCTGCCTTCCCAGTCGGTGGTGGAGTAGTCTTCCTCGGTAAGTCCTTCAGCAACTGCATCGTACATTACCTTGTATACGTTATAAGCGCCTGTTCCGTCGCCGGGATCAGCAAAAGGATTAGCAGTATGTAATAACTTCTGGTTCATGTAAGCGCTGTCGCCGGTAGCACTGCCGCTGATAGCGGGATCCCACTGGCCGCCCATTGCCCAGCCTGCTGCGTAGTTGGTATACAGAGGAATGATAGAGCTGTCATACTCTTTGATCTGTTTTAATGCTGCGATGAAATCTGCGGGAGTCTTAGGCATCTCGGTGATTCCTGCTGCTTCAAATACAGCCTTATTGTATACGATACCGCCGTTAACACCTGCTGTGTAAGGAATACCATATACCACGCCTTCATACATCTGGTTGTAGTAGTTCAGCTGTCCGTCCATCTCAGTGGTGGTTCCGAGCGGCATGAAGTAGGTACTCAGATCAGCCTTGTCAACTGCGGGGATCATCATGACGTCGCCCCAGTCGCCGCCCTGTAAGCGAAGCAGTGTGTCACTTGCATAATCGGTGATACCTTCTACATCAACAGTGATGTTGGGATACATCTCGTTGAATGCATCAATGTAAGTCTGGTAAGGAACTGCTGCGCCGTCCTCTAACAGGTCGGTACGGTTGGTCAGGACCTTAATGGTTGTGGTAATGTCGGTGTAATCCTCACCCAGAGTAAGCTCTGCATAATTCAGACCGGTTACCTCGTCTGCTTCCGTAGCAGCCACGGTGGAAGCCTCTGCTGTTGCAGGTGTGTTGCTTGCGGTGCTCTCAGCTGCGCCGTTGTCGGTGCTTCCACATGCTACCATAGACAATGCCATGACAGATGCTGTGGAAAGAGCTAAAAACTTTTTCATCTTCATAATGAAATCCTCCTTAATATTGTTTGTTACATTTGATAGCGTTTACTGTTTTGTAACTTAATTTAATTATACATAATTATATTAATTAATCATCAACTATTCTTGTTTTTAATCTCTCATTCTTGTTGTTTTCGTTATTATCTTCTATTTTCACAAGATTGCTACCTATATTTTGTATATTTTGCACCACTTTAATTATTACTTTCACTTAATTTAGCTAATTATTTAAGTTAATTTTGCTTTTTCTATATTTTTTTACGTTGAAAGAGGTTTTAAAATCGTATATAATGAGCTTAGGCTAAATTAATTTTTGCAATAAATAGGTTTAAGAGAGGTTTTTATGAACATTTCCACCACTTTTCTCAACGCATTAAAACACACTTCCTCCGATGTGGAAGGGCAGCGTTCCCCGGAGATCCTGCTGGGGCAGATCTATAACGTATCCCTGGAAGACAAGGGCTTCTTACTGCCTCTGGCGGGTGGGGAATTCCGCCTCTCGGATCCCTTTTATTATGAATGGAACCCCTTTCCTTCTTATCTGCTGCTCTACACCTTAGAAGGCAGTGCCATCCTTACCACCCGGGGCAGCGAGACGGTCCTGGATCATGAGCATCTGTTGTTCTTAGATTGCAGCCAGGGCTTCTCCCTCCGTCTGCTGCGGGGAAAGTGGCGTTTTCAGATGTTTTTCTTAAGCGGAGCAGAGCTTTCTTCTTATTATAGCATATTTCAGCCTGCTTTTAACTGTTGTTATCCAATTCCCATCGGTTCCTGTGTCTCACAGCGGATGCAGCAGCTGACCAAATTTCCATTTACCCCGACTCCTGCAGAACAGATACAGCTTCACAGAGAACTGACCGACTTGTTCACAGAGCTGATGCAGTCCGCCCTGTCCGTCTCCCGCGATGCGAAGCCCATTCCTGCTTATCTGTTGTCCATGAAGGCGGACTTTGAGGAAAACTATGCAGAAAGCCACTCTTTGGAATACTTTGAGCAGACCCTTGGTATCAGCCGCTACCGTCTGTGCCGTGAATTCTCCGCGGTCTTCCATACTTCTCCGCTGCAATATCTGCAGGAGAAAAAAATAGAAGCAGCCAAATCGCTGCTCCTATCTACGGATGATCCCATTCATGAGGTGGGGTCTATGGTAGGTATCGACAATACCAATCATTTCATACATCTGTTTAAAAAGCACACCGGTGTCACACCCTTCGTCTACCGGCAGAATGCGCCGCAGTCTATACGTGAGACACGCTGTCCTTCAGTACCAAACGGCCTTCCACCACGGTGACTCCCCCTTTAAAATTATCACTGGTGATCTTCTTGATCATATTATGAATGGCTCTTCTCGCCATCTCTCCCATATCTACTTCATACGTCGTGATACGGACGTCACTGAGTCCCGGATACAGGTAGTTATCAAAGCCGACCACCGAGATGTCCTCCGGTACACGATACCCGTTATCTTTCAGCTTCCTGATCAGAAAGCTTGCTGTCAGATCACAGTTACATACAAACGCAGTGGGCATATCCTTGGGAAGCTGTAACATATTCACGGTATCGATCTTGCCGGTCTCAATGTGACGGTCATCCAGCACCCATTCCTTCTTCTGTTCCAATCCGAGTTCTAAAAGGGCCTTCTGGTAACCGAAATACCGATCAGTAATACTCTCCGTAGCCAGCAGGGTCCCCACATAAGCAATTTTGCGGTGTCCCATACGGTACAGATAATAGGTCAGCTCATAGGTTCCGTAATAGCTGTTGGAGATCACGGAATCACTGGCTTCTCTGCCGTTATAATAATCCAGATAGATCACCGGGATCCCGGCTTCTGTATTCAGATGCCGCAGGTAATCATCCATCATTTTACCGATGACGATAACGCCATCCACCTTGCGTTCCTGTACCAGCTTCGGCATCCTGCCATTCTCTTCCTCTGCCATTCCAATGACCTCCAGCATGGTAAAGCATTCCTTTGCCGTGGCTCTGGTAGCTACCGCCTGGTACATCTGCCAGTAAAAGGATTCATATTTATCAAGGAATCTCTCAGAGATCAGAATACCGATATTGTAGCTCTTCTGGTTCTGACTTTTTCTTGCCGCTGACGGCTGCTGATAGCCAAGTTCATCCGCAATGCTACGGATTTTTTCCCTTACTTCCTCACTGACTCCTTTTTGTCCGGACAATGCCTTGGACACCGTTACCGTGCTGACTCCTACCCGTTCTGCGATATCTGCTAATTTTACTGTTTTTGCCATATTTGTGTACTCCTTATCGCTATTATCACTGTCATCTCCGTTAAATCATCAAAGCTACTTAAATCTTAGTAATCTGAAAATCTTTTGTCAAGGCATGCTCCTGCCCAGTTTTACACCTCAGTCAAATGGATCAGCCTGCTGCGGTAGTCACCCCACTGAGGTGCTATCAACATGCCGGCCTGCATCAACACATCACCGCCAAGCACTTCTCCGGTCTCCTCTATGCGGTAACGTTTTTCCGGTGACAGTCCTTTCAGGCGCACTCTTCTGCTGTGAAAATTCGGTCTTGATAATACCTGTACATAGGTTATCAGCGCTTCCTTTTTATCCTTGGAAGCTACCATGTAGCAGTCGTAGCTGCCATTTTCTAAATATGACGCGATCCGCCAGTAATCCCCTCTGCGGATCAGATCGTTGTACTTGTGATACATAGCGGTCTGTGCGGGAATCTGCTGTCTGTCCTCCTCCGGGATCTTGGTGATATCCAGCTCGTAGCCGAAGGTACCCGCCAGTGCCACATGTCCTCTGGTCTCGAAGGGTGTACTTCTGCCCACTGTGTGGTTGGGGCAATCCGATACATGGGCTCCCATAGTGGATAACGGATACAGCAGCATCGTGCCTTCCTGAATCTTCAACCGTTCAATGGCATCCGTATCATCGGAGCACCAGATCTGCGGGCTGTAATACAACATGCCCGGATCAAATCTCGCTCCACCGCCGGAACAATTCTCTAAGAGCAGATGCGGGAATTCCGCAAGCAGTCTCTCCTGCATCTCATATAAGCCCAGCACATATCTGTGATACAATTCTCCCTGTCGGTCTGCAGGCAGATCCATGCTTCCCAGATCCGACAGTTGACGGTTCATATCCCATTTCACATATTCGATATTAGCGCCGTGCAGCACTGCCGCCACACTTTCAAAAGCATGATCTCTGACTTCCTTCCGGGACAGATCCAGCACATACTGGTTCCGGCACAGGCTTCCTGCACGTCCGGGGATAGCGATCGCCCAGTCGGGATGTTCTCTGTACAGCTCCGAATCCGGCGAGATCATCTCCGGTTCGAACCAGATACCGAATTTAAGTCCCATGGCATTTACCTGATCCACCAGAGGTTTCAGACCTCCCGGCAGCTTCTGCTCATTGACCTTCCAGTCGCCCAGACTCGTGCTGTCATCATTACGGTGTCCAAACCACCCGTCGTCCATGACCAGCATTTCAATCCCAAGCTTTGATGCCTGCTTTGCAATCTTTAATAATTTATCGGTATTAAAATCAAAATACGTTGCTTCCCAGTTATTGATCAGAATGGGGCGCTTTTTATCCCGGTATTCTCCACGGATCAGATGCTCGCGGTACATATCATGATAATGATGTGTCATACCGCTAAGCCCCTCTGAAGAATAAGTCATTACTACTTCGGGCGCAGAAAAGCTTTCTCCCTGCTCCAGCTTCCATACAAAATTCTCCGGATGGATCCCCATAGTCATACGGATGGAGTCGAACTGTGACAGCTCTGCCTGTGCCAGGAAATTACCGGAATATACAAAATGCATACCGTAGACTTCACCGGTATCCCGGGTCGCTTTTTCCGACAACAATGCAATAAACGGATGCTCCTGGTGAGAGGATTCTCCTCTGACAGACCCAACGCTCTGCTTACCGTGCATCAGACTTCTTCTCTCCATCTGACGTTCTCTCGCCCAGGATCCGTGCAAGGTAAGGATGTCGTATTTTTCATCCGTGCAATCCAGATCCAGGCAGGCAGACATGACTTTGGTCAGATAAACCGGCTGTTCTGCTGTATTTTTGAGGATCACACTGCGGGTGATCACATCTTCCTTTTCAAACGTAGTGTAGATCAGGTCTGCGCTCAATCCGGTCGTCTGGTCCTCAAGGTGCAGGATCAGGGTGTCGCAGTCCTCCTCTCCCGGAAAAGTAGATGGCAGTCCGGGAAGTTCCGGTTTCTCCTTTACAATCTCATGGGAAACATAATTTAGCTGCACGCCCACATGTCCTCCCGCAGTCCGCACGGAAATAGCACTCTCTCTGTAATCTCCCAGTCCGTTTCCCGGATACTCCATAGGGAAAGAGTCCAAAAAGGATACCCTCTCTCTGTTATTCCCGGAAGGAACAAAAGGCGCTTCCCCCGTACGCATCAGATATACCGGAGCCGGTGTGCCCTCGGTATACTGCAATTTCTGACCGTAATATATATGTCCCACAAAATTCTCCTGATCTACAATTGCCAGAAGATAGCTGGTATGCTCCGTATCCAGCCAGAAGGTTCTGTCCTGTTCAATGTATCTGATTGCCATAATTTATCTCTTCCTTTCCGGAATAAAAATCTTTCTAACTTTCAGTTGACATATCTGTCACAAAAGCAAAAAATCAAACGGAGCTTCCGCTTCTGCCTTCAAAAACTGCATCAGCATCAGTCCGCAGCGCATGGATACCCGCTCTTGTCGCAGGATCCGGAGTGCCTCCTGTCTGTCCGCCAGGATCACCTGAATATCCTCTGTGTTCTCCATCTGCTGTCCCACCTGCTCCGTCACCGTGCCGAAGATCATACTGCCGCTCTCGTCCGTCAGCCCCTGCGCCAGGAAAAAGCCTCTGCTAAATGCCGGTTCCCCGCCTTCATAAACCTTCAGTTTCCAACCGGTCTCCTCGATCATCTCCCGGCAGGCAGCCTCCGAAGCCGTCTCTCCCGGTTCGATCAATCCTGCTGGCAGTTCATAAAGGTAATCGTCCATGGGGTAACGGTACTGCCGCACCAGTACCAGATGTTGTCCATCCTCCGTCACCGCATAGACTGCCATGCCCTCGGGACTCACACTGTGAGTCTTGTGCTTGATATTGTCCTCATCATTGCGGGAAGCAAAATAGTAGTGAAACGGCGTCCCGTCCCGCCCCAGTGCATCGATATGATACAGATTTAAAAACGGATTGTCCGTCAGTTTCTCGATTCCCCGATAGTGTTTTCTGTCATTTTCTTTTGCATCCATGTTTTCCATGCCCTCTTTATACTCCATGCCTTTCTGTTCCCATCGTGATCTGTCATCCGCGTTCCAACAGAGCATCGTCTACCGCAGGCGCAGGCAGCTGTGACGGAACTACTGTAAGATTTCCTCCAACAGTGCCACCGCCAGTTCCGGGTTTTTCATGCCATCCGCCAGTCCTACCGCTGCCGTGTGCTCATACCAGCCGGTCTTTTGCACCCAGACATTATCTTCCAGCCGTATCCCCGCCACGATCGTCTCTCCCGTCATGGTATTTAACACTTTGATCTGCTGATCTTCATATCTGTCCAATAGCTCCCCAGGCAGATAATCCCTTAAATCTACCAGATAATCCGTGCCGCCCATGAGCTTTAAAAACTCTTCGTCGGAGAAAAATACATCTACCGACCGGGTCATGAACAATACCTGGATCGTGCTGAGATTCGTGGAATCCACATCGGAATCCGAATTCGGATCGATCCAGATCGTATAGTTCAGGTTCACAACATCACGTTTGGAGGTCACACCGTGTTCCCGCAGGAAATCTGTAAAATAATCCGGGCCGGTGGCTTCGATATGCTCTCCGTCCGTATTCACTGCCATAACTCCCATAACGAAGCTGGTCTTGGTGGCAAAATGCACGATCAGGAAGATCAGAATGACGATCCCTGTTGCCACGCCTATGGTGACCCACAGGTAATAGTCTATAAAATACTGCCATTTTTCAGAAGGAGACAGTTGTTTCCATTGTTCTTTCTGCCGGATACGGTCTTCCTTTTCCAAATTGCTGTCTCCCTTCCTTCAAAGCTTCCGTCTGTTAATATCCTGCTTTTAGTTCTATATCTTTCTTTAGTATATCAAACTAATTTAATCTTGTATAGCAGACTTTTTAATATATTTTAGGTTTAATTTTGTTAAAAATAAACAGAAAAAGCTCTGCCATGCACTTAAATTAACATGACAGAGCTTTGTGTGTTCTATTTCTTCGATCATATAAGAAGGGTAAATGCTTTAGCGGTCCATCTCAGCAATGCGTCCGGTGGACTTATGCTCCTTGATGATTCCCTGAATCTCCTTCAGGTCGGTGCACAGCAGGTCACCGGGGATGGTGTTCTTAAGTGCACTGATGGCATTACCATATTCCAGTGCACGCTGGTACTCGCCGGGATGTGCCAGCAGTCCGTAGAGGACACCGGAGATATAAGCGTCACCGCTTCCGATACGGTCTACGACTTCGATATCGGTGTAAGGTGCTTCTTCATAATAAGTATCGTCCTTGGCACTGTAAATGATAGAACCGAAGGTATGGCGCTTAGGGCTATGTACGATACGCTGTGTGGATGCCACGATAGAGATCGGATATTCTTCCGTGAAGCTCTTCATAATGCTCTTGGCATCACCTTCCTTCAGGAAGGTCAGGCGCGCGGTGTCTTCGGAGCAGAAGAAGATGTCCACATAAGGCAAAATGGATTCGATACATTCCTTCGCCTCGGCACCGGTCCACAGGTTCCCGCGGAAGTTCACATCGAAGGAGATGATGGCTCCCTGTTCCTTAAAACGCTTGATCATCTCGATTGCAGTTGCTCTCAGTTCGGGGCTCAGCGCCAGGGTAATACCACTGGTATGGAAGCAACGGGTAGCACTATACAGGCTGTCATCATAGTCCGCAACGCTCAGCTTGTTGATAGAGGTATTCTTACGGTCATATACAATACGGGGCTTTCTAGGATAAGCACCATTCTCATAATAGTACACACCCAGTCTGGCGTCCTTGTCATCATCGTATACCAGATAGTCATCGCTGACACCGCAGAGACGTACACGGTTCTTAATATATACACCCAGGTCATTGGCCGGAAGCTTGGAAATGATACCACAACGCAATCCCAGCATTGCCGCACCGGTGATGGCATTCAGTTCTGCACCTCCCGCCTGCTTGCTGAAGCTGTCGCCTCTGGTGATACGCTCGTTATCGGGCGGTGATAATCTCAGCATAATCTCTCCCAGGGAGAGCAGATCAAATTCCTTCTTCTCAGTCAGTTCCATAATATAAACTCCCATCTGTTTATTTTGCCTAATGCTTTATCAGAGTATCACCATCGCTCCTCACAGTGCAGTGCTGAAACCCCTTACATTTTTCCTTTACATTTGTACTATATCACAGATAGGCTGTGGCGGTAAAGACACTGGACACTAATTAAAAATTTAACGAATCCACGTATTCAAAATAATCATCTTCACTGGCAAATAAGATATATTCATTCTCCACATATCCCATGTATCCGCTGGCTGTTACATAACCTTTCATAAAAATACCTCCTTATCAGAAGCCCTTTGTTCACTGTTCTGATAAGAAGGTATCATTTTTACAGTCCCATAAAAATCTCTTAATTTTTCTGCACCGATTCCGGTTCCAACGCCAGGGATTTCATCTCTTCCAGCAGTTCCTCTGTTTTGCCCATCAGAAGTTCCGCATTGGTCTCCACCAACTCCGTTTTCTTATATTTATAAGTGAAAAACGGATTGCCGTAGGCGGTAAAGCTAAGATTCTCCCCATGTTTTTTCAAAAATGCGGGAATCTTCAGCGGATCTATCCCTGCATCCGGTCGGAAGTTGAATGTGATCCGGCCGTTCTTGCCCTTGATCTCCGTCATGTCCAGTCCGTGTGCCGCCATACGGATCAGCGCGATCCTCAGCAGATTGTCCACTGCCTTGGGAATATTGCCAAAACGGTCTAACAGCTCATCCTTCATCTCATCCCGTTCTTTTATGGTCTCGATGCCGGCGATACGCTTGTAGATGTCCAGCTTCTGCGTCTCGTTCACAATGTATTCCGCAGGAATATAAGCATCCACATCCAAGTCGATCACCGTGGTGAAATCCACCGTCGTGTGAACTCCTTTCAGGTTCTGCACCGCTTCATTCAACATCTTGCAGTACAGATCATATCCCACAGCTTCCATATGTCCATGCTGGCTCATCCCCAGCAGATTACCGGCACCGCGAATCTCCAGGTCACGCATGGCGATCTTGAAACCACTGCCCAGATCCGTGAATTCCTTGATCGCCGCCAGCCGCTTCTCCGCCACTTCCTTTAACATTTTATCCCGCTTGTACATCAGAAAAGCATAGGCATTCCGGTTGGACCGGCCCACGCGTCCCCTGAGCTGGTAGAGCTGGGACAGTCCCAGGTTATCCGAGTCATGGATGATCATAGTGTTTACATTGGAGATATCCAGTCCGGTCTCGATGATGGTGGTGGACACCAGTACATCGATCTCCCCATTGATGAAATCAAACATGATCCGTTCCAGTTCATGCTCCTTCATCTGCCCGTGGGCATAAGCCACATTAGCCTCCGGCACCAGCTTCGCGATCTGTGCCGCAATATCCGCGATATTGTTCACACGGTTGTAGACATAGTAGACCTGTCCGCCCCGCGCCATCTCCCGGACGATCGCCTCTCTGACCAGCTCGTCATTGTATTCGCAGACAAAGGTCTGGATCGGCAGTCTGTCGTTGGGTGCCTCCTCCAGCACGCTCATATCCCGGATACCGATCAGGCTCATGTGCAGCGTACGGGGAATAGGGGTTGCCGTTAATGTCAGCACATCCACGTTCTCTTTTAATTTCTTGATCTTCTCCTTATGAGCTACGCCGAAACGCTGCTCCTCATCGATGATCAAAAGCCCCAGATCCTTGAACTTCACATCCGCCGACAATACTCTGTGAGTGCCGATGACGATATCTACCATTCCCTTTTCCAGATCCTTTACCGTCTTTTTGATCTCCGAAGGCGTGCGGAATCGGCTCATCAGAGCAATATTGACCGGGAAATCCTTCATTCTCTGCACAAAAGTGTTGTAGTGCTGCTGTGCTAAAATAGTGGTGGGCACCAGGTATACCACCTGTTTGCCCTCCTGCACTGCCTTGAAGGCGGCACGGATGGCGATCTCGGTCTTACCATATCCCACATCTCCGCAGATCAGACGATCCATGATCCGGTGGCTCTCCATGTCCGCCTTGGTATCCGCGATGGCATTCAGCTGATCTTCCGTCTCCTCGAAAGGAAACATCTCCTCGAACTCCCGCTGCCATACCGTGTCTTTTCCGAAGGAATAGCCCTCGCTCTGTTGGCGGACCGCATACAGCTCCACCAGATCCTTCGCCACAGCGCTGACCGCGCTGCGCACCTTGGTCTTGGTGTGCTCCCATTCCTTGCCGCCTAACTTATTCAGCTTCGGCTTCTTCGCCGCATCAGCGGAGGCATACTTCTGGATCACATCCAGTCCGGTAGCGAGAATGTACAGATTGCCGCCGTCCCGGTACTCGATCTTCAGGTAATCCTTAACAACTTTGTCTACCTCGACCTTCTCGATGCCCTTGTATATCCCCAGTCCATGAGTCTCATGCACCACATAGTCACCGATCTTCAGGTCGTTGAAATCATTGATCTTCTGCCCCTGATAGAGTTTTTTCTTTTTCTTCTTGCGCTTCTCCGCTCCGAAAATATCGCTCTCGGACAGTACCACGAATTTCAGCCACGGGTATTCAAATCCCTTATTCACATGACCGTAATAGGTCAGGATCTCTCCGGGCTGTACCTCCCGCATGGGATCTTCCGTGTATACCGCTGTCAGCCCTGCATCCTCGGAATTACGCAGATCCTCCGCCAGGCGCTTTGCTCTGGTACGGGAGCCGGACAGTAACAACACCCGGTAGCCGTTCTTTTTATATTTCTTCAGATCCTTGACAAGGGATTCAAAGCTGTTGTTATAGGGGGCAATGTTGCGGGCTGCAATATCCACATGTTTTTCCGTCCGGAAATACCCGTACTTTGTCTCCATAGTGGCAAGTGTCACCACAGCATTTTTCTCTAATGTTGCCGCTACCTGCTCCCCACTGTATAGAATATTCATCTGTCCCGGCAGCACGTAACCTTTTCTCGCACGCTGCTCCATGCTCTCTCTGAATTCCAGCTCGATGGCATCCGCCTGCTCTTTCACTCGCGCCGGCTCATCAATGAAAAAAGCCAGAGATCGTCCCGCCATATCTGCCAGCAATTCCGGCATGGTGACGGTATCTTCATAAAAATAACGGATGTAACCCTCCAGATTGATCTTGCTCTGGAACTCCAGCAGCTGTTCCTTCAGCTCGCTTACCTGAGTGGCGATCCTGTGGGCTTCCTCCGGCTGGTGCGCATCCCGGAAGACTTTCTCCTGTTTTACTGCTTCTTTTTCCAGCTTCGCGATTCCCTTATGAATCTGTTCCTCTGACAATACAAACTCCGTCGCCGGGTAGACCGTGATGCTCTCCAGCTTCTCAATGGAACGCTGGCTTAAGATGTCGAAGCTGCGGATGGATTCCACTTCATCCCCCCACAATTCGATACGGTATGGATTCTCCTCCGTCAGATCAAAAATATCGACAATGCCGCCGCGGATGGAGAACTGTCCCGGGCTCTCCACCTGGTATGCCTTCTCATATCCCATTGCGACCAGTCTGGATGCCAGTCTGCTCTCATCCAGGCTTCCGCCCCGTTCGGTGCGGATAATATCCTGCTCCTGCCACAATACCTGGGGTGTCATCAGCGCTGCGTAGGTGGTGACGATGGTGACAGGCTTGCCCTCCACGACTCTGCGCAAGGTCTTGATCCGCTCCTGCACCAGCTGATTACCGTGAATATCTGCCTGGAAAAAGATCAGGTCCTTCGCCGGATACAGCATGACATTTCTGTCATAAAAGCGGTATTCCTCGTAGATTTCCTTGGCTTTTAAGTCATTATAAGTAACGATGACCTTGTATTTCAGGCCATCGCTGAGTCCGTAGATCATATGAAGTTTCTGTGAGTCCACGCAGCCGGACAGAGCGATGGTTCCCTTTCCCTGTCTGACGCTTTTACGGATCTCATCATATTCCGCCAGTTCTTTCAATGGCGCAAGTAGTGCCTGCATTTCTTTTTCCTCTTAAATTTAATGACCGTTACGCTTTCTTACTGTTAAAATGGTTCATGGCAGCATCCGCGCTCTCGGTGATGATCATACGGATCGCTTCTGCGGCAGTCTTCGTCGCTTCATCCATGACGGTTCGTTCTTCCGAAGGGAAATGTCCCAATACATAATCTGCCAGGTCATAATTCTTCGGTTTCTCACCCACACCCATACGCACGCGGGTAAAAGTATCATGCCCTAACATCTTGATGATATTCTTGAGTCCATTATGCCCGCCGGCGCTGCCTTTTTTACGGATGCGGAGCTGTCCCACATCCAGACTGATGTCGTCAGAGATCACGATCAGTTCTGTCGTATCGTCCACCTTATAATAGTCTACGATCTCCCGGATACTCTCTCCGCTCAGGTTCATGAAGGTCTGTGGCTTTGCCAGGATCACCTTCTGCCCTGCCACATACCCCTTGCCGATCAGTGCCTTATGCTTGCTCTCCATGACGGCGATATTTTCTTCCTCTGCTAATCTGTCTATGACATCAAAACCGATATTATGTCTCGTATTTTCATATTCTTTGCCGGGATTCCCCAGCCCTGCGATAATATACATAGCTTTCTCCTTACTTTCATGCATTCAATGCGCTATCTTATATTTTCGCATTTTTGCAAGAAAAAAGCAACTGTTGCAATTCAGTTGCCTTTAACGCCTTTAACGCTTAAACATCCCCAGCCGGAATCTTCATCCCAGCCCGGTTCACAGATGTCTTCTGCGCGCTGTCTTAACTGTTCCAGTACAGTGGCACTGAAGTCCTCAGAGTTCTCGCGCAGACCCGGCTGTTCCGTCAGGATCCCGGCGACAATGCCGGTCACGTACGCTGCCGCGAAGGATGTCCCCGTCACGGATGTCCGTTCTCCATCCATAGTTGCCGCGGGAAGTTCTTCCCCCGGTGCCACAAAGTCGATATCATCTCCTCTTTGGGAAAAATCAGAGATCTGCCCCTCTGCGTTCACGCTCCCGACACAGATCACTCCGTCGTACGCTCCCGGATAGTAAATAGCTCCCGGAGCTGTAAGATTCGCATTCCCCGCGCAGGTAATCACGATCACTCCCTGATTCAGCGCATATTCCACGGCTTCCCGCAGGGAACTGTCATCCGTGGTCGAGGCTGAACTGATGTTGATGATATCGCAGTGAAACGTGTCCACCGCTTCTCGGATCATCTCGCCCACCATCACCGCATCCGCATTCTCAGTTCTCCCCAGGTAATCCGCCGCGCAATACACCAGCGGGATCAGCACTGCCTGCGGGCAGATCCCTTCCACCCCGGCAGCCTCACTTCCCACAATGATAGATGCCACCGCTGTACCATGCCCGATCGTGTCCTCTGTATCAGAAAGGGGCCTGATCATGTTCAAGCCCCCTTCAAGAGATTCGGGATCGATCACCGCAGTGGAAATACCGGAGTCCAGAATAGCGATGCGGACAGGTGTCTGTTCGCCCGCGGTCTGGTCCGGAACCTCCGTCTCTGCGGTGGTCACAGCCTCCGTGACAGTTGCCTCCTCTGTGATCTGTCCTATGGCTGTAGTGCCACAGGACGATAACAGAAGGCTTCCCAGGAGAAGAATGAGACACCATTGCTTTCGTTTCATTCCTTGCATCCCTGTCTTTCTGTTCGATTGTTAAGGCGTAGGCGTAGTCCAGGTCACAGTTTTGTCGGTGTAGTAGCCAGTAATCTTTGCATCAGTATACCATAGGCTTCTACTCGCTGCCCAGGCATTACCCTGCGCCGTGCCTGCACTTGCTTTTCCACTACCATTGACGATAGAGATATCACCGTTGCTCTCAATTCCATAGCTGTTTCCCATGCTTGCATTTCCTCCGGTTGCGGTTACTTTTGCACTAACTGCTATTATCACTTTATCTAATGCATAAATTCCGCTGGAGCTCTGAGCATTCTGACCTGTTGCAGTCAATGTTACACTATGTATCACAAGTTTTCCTGCCACACTAATACCATGGCTTATGGCACCCTTGCCTCCGGTAACGGTCAGGCTGCCGGATCCCTGTATCCATAAATCGCCGCCTACATAAATACCGCAGTTCCATGCAGTGTCTGCCGTATTTTCACTGGTGCTTGTAACCTTATTGGTTCCTTCAAGTACAATTTTCAGATCGCTTCCCGCATAGATTGCTCCTGTTGCATTAGAGGAAACCTGCCCATACGATATCGTTGCATTTTTCAGAGTAAGGACACCATCTACCAGCTTGACATTATAGTTGGTCTCATCTCCTCCTTGCGTTACTCTACCATACGTATCTGTTTTTGCATAAACCGCTGTAGAAGAAGATTCCAGTACTACATTTCCTACCCTTACAGAGTTGTCTTTAGACCACTGGGCATATAATGTCTGTGTTCCTGCCGTTGTCATCTTTGTAGTTGCTGCAATCTGATCTCCGGCAGTACTTGAGGTGTACCAGCCCTCGAAAGCATAACCGGCTCTGGTAGGTGTCTCTGACGGAAGCTTATAATTGCTGTCATAGGTCTGGGTGACAGATCTCTCTGTTGTACTATCTGCAAAACTTCCGCCATTTGCCTTAAACGTTACCTTATAGGTATTTGCCGTCCACCGTGCATACAGGGTCTGATTCTCTGTCAAGGTTACCTTTGTATCCGCAGTCACTCTGGTGCCTCCGCTGCTTGCGGTGTACCAGCCGGCAAAGTCATAACCGGTTCTGCCGGTTACCGGCAAATTGCCATAGCTATCGTCATAAGTCACGTTAATAGAATTTACTACTGTAGGAGTGCTGCTGCCAGCTCCCTTATTCGTATCGAAGCTTACCGTGAACTGTTTTGCCGTCCAGCGGGCATACAGGGTAGTGTCCCCGGTGATGCTTACTGTATTGTCAGCAATAATTGCTGTTCCGGCTTCTTTTTCGGTATACCATCCGACAAAGTCATAACCGGTTCTGGTTGCAGTAGGCAGGGTTCCATAGGTACTTCCGTAAGTCACTTCCTTAGAAGCTGTCGTCGTGCTTCCTCCATTTGCATCAAAGCTTACCGTATAGCTCTGTGCCGTCCATACCGCATACAGATTCAGTACTCCGTCCTGCGTAACTACCAGGTTCTGTACCTTCGCCTGGTCTGCATATTCTGCCTCTGTTGCTGTGTCTGTTAATGCCCAGCCCTTAAAGTTGTAACCGGTTCTGGTGTACCGGTTCCTGCTTAACGCCTTTGCTGCCTCATCATAGGTGAAGCTCTGTTCTGCCATCGGACTTCCGGTACCACCGTTTGCATGGAACGCAACAGTATACGTATTTGCCTCCCATACAGCATACAGAGTTACTTTACTGTCCGCTGTATTTGCAAGGTTGATCACAGTTGCCAGGTTATCCAGTTCCGCTTTCTTGGCAGTGGAAGTCTTAGCCCATCCCAGGAAATGATAACCGGTCTTGGTATAACCGATCTGGCTCAATGCAGCTTCTTTATCATAAGTCATCTGCTGATCTGCCATGCTTCCTTCGGCTCCATTGCTATTAAATACTACCGTATAAGCAATCGGCTTCCATACCGCATACAGGTTCACAATTCCTCCCTGCTCTGTGGTAAGGTTGCTTACGCTTGCTCCATCCGTGTATATTACATCACCGGCAATTTTCCCAGTGGTCCAGCCTACAAAGGCATAACCGGTCTTGGTGAAGCTGTTTGTGCTTAACGGTTTTTCCTCTCCATAGACAAATTCCTCTGCATCCATGCTGCCGGATCCGCCGTTGGCGTTAAAGATCACCTGATAGCTATTGGCTGTCCACTGTGCATACAGTGTAGTATCTCCTGCCTTATTCCAGTCTGCTGCACTACTTCCGTCAGCATTGTAATACTTTGTGCCACCCTCTGCCTGGTCATAATATCCGGCGAACTGGTAGCCTGCCTGGGCAGGTACCGTAATTGCAGGCATTGCACCGTCATAGGTTGCCTGTACATTGCCGTCTCCGCCGGCTCCGCCCTGGAGATCAAACGTTACATTGTATGTATTTGCTGACCATCCGGCACGAAGTTCGGTAGTGCCGGTTACAACATCCGTTTCGAAATTCCATAGTCTGGAAGGTTCCGCCGTGACATACCATCCGGTAAATGTATAACCCGCTTTCACAGGCGTCTCCGGCTCATTTACCTTGCCCTGATAAGGAACATTCACCGTCTGATCTGCAGAATTCGTACCGCTGAAGGTCACATCGTATGTATTTCTGCTGTAATACAGCTTCAATACCAGCGTACCTTCTTCCGGAACGATGCCCGTGCTGTCATCAGTCTGGATTCCACTGAAAGTGAATCCTGTATAGGTCTTACTCTGTTCTGCTCCTGCTGTGACCTTCGTTCCTGTCAATGCAGTTGCTTTCACTGTTTCTGCATCCTCATAATCGTTACCATCCACAGTCTGTAACATATGATGGATCTCGTAGATCTGCTCCATTGGAGTCCACAATGCATAGAAGGTCTTGGCTCCTCTGCTGCCTGCTGCGATCTCCGTTACCTTCGTACCCGTACCGTCCGCTGTGGTATACCAGCCCAAGAAGCTATAGCCTGCCTTCACGGGATCTGCCAGCTTTACCGTATCCTCTGCTGTATAAGTTGCAGGGTTTGCCTCAGAATTCGTACCGCCATCCAGTTCATAAGTGATCTCATAGGGTTCCGGATTCCACTTCGCATGAAGCACAAGATTTTCCGTCACCTTATCCTTATCATAGTTCCAGGGAATCGTGCATGCCGCATCCTTGTACCAACCACCGAAAACATAGAATTCCTTCTTCAATTTCGCAGAAGGCTCGGTCAACTTGGCTCCTGTGATGGCTGTCTCGCCGGAAATGCCGTCTGGCAGAGCCTCTCCGTTTTCATAAGCAGTACCACCATTCAGTTCATAGCTCACGCTATGTACTCTTGACGGATCACTCCAGGTAATATCCAGCGTATAGGACAGAGGCTTACTGGTGAAGGACAAAGGTGCACCCTTCCAGGTCAGCGTTACCGTTCCCTTCTCCTCATTGCTGCCATCCGGAATATTCACGCTGATGACGCCGTTCTCATACTTGAAGTTACCGGTGGTCGTAATATTGAAATCGCCGTAAGCATAAGTCTTATCTGTAGTGTTGCCGTTACGCAGGTTCATATAGGACATGTTCAGTCTGTCCACGGGAAGTGCCACACTGGTGTTAGCTCCCATGTTAATATCCTTGTCGTCCTTTTCCCCTTCTATCGTCTCATAATTAAATCCATAGACATTCTCTACCGATCCCATATTCCATAGCGGCCAGTATTTATCATACAATACCGGAGCATACTTAAATCTGCCGTTGAACGCCGAAGCCAGGAAACGGATCTCCAGATATGCACCCACCTCTAAGAGCATTGCTCCGGATGCACTGGATTTTTTACTGCTGCCTGCCACCCAGCTTGTACTATAGTAGAAATAGCCCCACATCTGTACATAAGCACCGGCTTCCGCCGTGATGCCGATAGATGCTACTTTTTTGCTGAACAGTCCCGCATATACCGTCAGCCGGATACCTGCCCTTAATCCCAGAGTACCCATCACGTACATATCAAATCGGTAATTCGACTTGGTCAGATCCACGCAGTTACTGCTGCTGCTCTTGCTGAATACATTCAGGGTAAAGGTATATCTCTTAGACACGCTATACTCAAAACTCATGCCCAGCATGATATTGACCTTGGCGGATACTACGAAATCACCCTGAACACCTACTACAATAATACCTGCCAGAATTCTGGCTTCGTTTGAGAAAATATTTACATTTACCAGATCGATCCAGTCCGGATTGTTTTCCAGCATGTCAGCATATTTTTCTGCCAGGCCGCCACCTGTGCCGGTGATGTCCTGATTGAAGAATTTATCCTGGGCATTCATCAGGTTCTTGATCTGTTCACCAAGGGTATTCCCGGCCACAGAAGACCAGTCAAAGTTATCCTCATCTTTTTCTGCCACGACCGTTGCTGTAATACCCACACCGGTGTAGGAGCCTGCATCCAGGTTCGTGGTAATGCTGTAATCCTTGATATAGCGGAAGATCCACTTCTTACCCCAGACTGCCTTACCCTTGATATTCAGGTTCAACAGAATTTCCTGTTCAAAGGTAGCTGCTACCTTAATAGTCAGTTGATTCTTGCCGGAACCTATTTTGACATTGAAGCTGACCTCTAACTGTGCATTTGCACCATTTTTAGTATAACTATTCGTTAAATGCTTCAGTGACCGGCTGATATTTGCATGCACCGACAGCCCTTCCACCGAGACGCTGTTACTTGCCATCAGCTGCAGGTCACTCTGTGTAAGCGCTGAGCCATCCTCTCTGGTAAGGGTCAGATCCTGTAAGCCTCTTTCCTCAGCAAGTGACTGTATCTGGTCTGTTGCCAGGGCAACCGTTGCCAGATAATTAGCTGCTTCCTCTGCAAAACCACTGGCTATCGCCTCCTGTTCGATTTCCCTCTCGATGGACTGTGCAGTTGCTTCGTCCAGTTTGATATCCATCTCTTCCGTACTGTAGACCGTCATGGAATCCAGCACTATTTCTTCTGATACCTTTTTATAAGTAATACAGATCGTGTTATCTGCGTTTGTCTTAACATCAGTAATCTGACCATAAGTCAACTTATCAGCAGTTTCCAGACTTCCACTGTAGAATGCAAGATAATCACCTACATCTACCGTCGTGTCAGCATCCAGTCCCATATCCTGATACTCGGCTTTGGAAAAATCTAATGTTTCAGCCTCCACTGTTACAGTGTCAGGATTCTGATCCTTATCATCTTTCACATTTACCGGCAATACGTCCGGTGTGAACAGAACATCCTCCGCCTCAGCAACACCGTAATAATAGGTATTTCCATCTTTTTTTGAGATGGTCACATAGGCGGCATTTCCGTCGTACTGTGCTGCAGCTTTAACATCTTCTCCTAATTTCGGGGCTTTTTGACCGTCGTAAATTACAACAGTGGTTCCTACTTCGATCGTCTGATCTCCGTTGTAGGTAAAGCTTCCCTTACCCTCCACCGTATTTAACTGTGTCATGTCATCTTTTACAGATACGTTGAACAGACCGGACAGGTAATCACTGCCCTCTGTATAAGTCACATCAGATTTCGGCAGATAGACCAGACCGCTGTTGAGATCCAAGTTCTCTTTTGCCTGCATCGCTGTGGTGAAATTATAAAGTCTGACCACTGCGGGCTGTATCTGATTTTCATCATAGAAAACGTAGCCACCGTCCAGCAGCTGCAGCTGGTAGGTATTGCCTGCCTCTAATTCTTTGGAAGAAATTGTATACTTTTCATAGTCTTTTCCACCAACGGTGAGATCCTCAGGCTTTGAAATCTGTAACTCCAGAGATGTATTCTGATCCGCAAGATCATGCAGTTCTACAACATCCGCGCTCTTTTCCGTAGAATTTCCTCCTGCGGGCTTTAATACGGTAATCGCAAAGTTATCTGCATCAACATCTCTTTTAGAGATATAATTATCCTGTCCCTGCGCTACTTCTGCACCGGTGATCTCCGTAACTTTTGCATATAATGTGGTGTTTGCATTGATTCTGTCACCGGTCTGTACCTGTCTGGTCAGAGCAGAATCGTAATACCAGGCTTCAAACAGATAACCGGGCACTGATGGAGTTGCCAACTGGTTAATGTCCAGTGCAGAATTTTTCTCCACCATAAGTGCGCTCGGCAGTATGGCATCCGAACTGTTTACTCCTCCGCCCAGGGCAAAATCCACCTGATAATATACGGTCTTGGTCACATTACTGCCGGAGCCGTTGTCCGAACTGCTTCCACTGCCGGAGCTTCCGCTGTCATTGTTATCCGCTGCTGCGGTCTGCTGAACCGTCTGACCGGCTGCCGGTTTCGCCGCAGGTCTGGTCTGTGCGGTTTTCTTCGGTGTGGCTGCAGGTGCCGGTGTAGCTGCCGCATTTGTCTGGAGCTTAGTATCTTTTACAAAGGTAATGGGAAGATAACCCACTTTTCCATGATAGGCAATCTTGTACCAGACTCCATATGCTCCGGAGAAATCCTCTTCCCCGTGTTCACTGATGATCTGAACGTTTTCTCCATCCCTGATCTGTTCCGGCTCTCCGTTTGCTACAAAGGAGGGCACCATAAACAGAGGCACATATCCCTTCTTAACTATGTAAGAAGTCTTGCCATCCTCGGAATAGACAGTCAGGTCTGCATCCAACAGTGCCTGGATTTTCGCTGTGCCCAGTGCTTTTTCGGATGCTGCCTCTCCGTATGTGGATACCTTCGCCATCTCATCCGTGGTAATCGTATCGGGCAGTGCCAGCGTTGTATATTCCACTACCAGTCTGTCCTCTGACTGCTCCTTTACCGTAAGCTCCACGCCATCCAGTGTGATCGTCACGGATTTTGCGAAGCTCTCGCCATTCTTCGCAGTCAGCGTAACGGTAACGGTATAATACTGATAAGCCTCTAATGTCTTATCTGCCGGGGTCACAGTAATATTCGTTACCTTTCCGTTCATAGTGTCAAATTCCAGTTCCGGTTTCTCTCCAGCGGTAAGTAAGAAATTTTCCTCACCCTTACTACTCAGGGTGACCTCATTAACCTCTTCTACCGCCATCACGGTATCCGGTACCGGATCAGATGCCGGTTTCTCTCCGAGACCGCATCCGGAAAGCATACCCACGACCATGGTCAGTGCCAGTATCATAGATAATGCTCTCTTGCATTGCTTTCGTACCTTTTTCATATGTTCCTTCCTCTCTTTGTGCCTTTATGGCAGTTTTAGGACAGTTTTCTACTTATTTTGATTGTACTCTAAAATTTTGCCCAAAACCATTTTTTGCATGAATCGACCCAAATATGTCATGAATCGACCCAGAGGATCTCAGGAGGCTCAATAGTCATCCGAAATTCCCGTTTTGTAAACAATTTTCACGCTTTGGTTATTTTTCACAAATTTCATTTTCAGGAAAACAACCAATTTTGACCCTGTCAATTTTGGTGTATATTTCAGGAAAATAAAGTATGCTTTTGCCAAACTATCGCTTATAATAAAAATGGAGTGTTACCAAAACGGTAAGCGGTTCACCTTTTGCCAAAGTGGATACATTTTGAGAGCTTCCAGTATTGTTGGAGGTGATACAGATGGGAAATCTATTGAAAGGTACATAAGATGCTGGGAACAGTGGTAGGCATTGTCGGTATTGTTGTTACGATCATCAGTATCATCGTAACGCTTATCAGTATCGTACAGACTGCACAGAAACATAAACATCAAAAAAGCAACCGCCCGACCAAGGATTGAGTTGCTTTTTTGATAAGTAACTATTAACTTAGGTGAACCGTTGCTGTACGGTAGCACTCTTTTCTTTTATTATCTTAACACTCTCTTTTGATTTCGTCAATAAAATTCACCATTTACATAAAATTGAGTCCAAATTGTACCCGGGCTTGACTTTTTCCGGATTATTGTTATACTGAAACAGTTGTACAGCCCATAAAAACAAGGTCTTAAAGGGCTCGCCGATTCCCGGCGTTAAATGAATCGAGTGTTCGTGACCTTCCACTCGTAAATAAAAACTAAAGGAGAAAACAAATGAACAAGAAAGTACTGTACCTCGTACACGGAGCGGTGATCGCTGCTCTCTATGTTGTGCTGACCATGTTAGCCAACGCCCTGGGACTGGCAAATTATGCCATTCAGGTCCGCTTCTCGGAAGCCCTGACGATTCTTCCCGTATTTACCCCTGCTGCCATACCGGGACTTTTCCTGGGATGTATCATCAGCAATACCATGACCGGCTGCATGCTGCTTGACATTATCTTCGGCAGTCTGGCAACACTGATCGGTGCATTTGGCACATATCTGCTGCGTGATAAGAACAAATGGCTGGCTCCTCTGCCTCCCATCATTGCCAACACCATCATCGTTCCTTTCGTGCTGGCTTATGTATATCATTTAGAGGGTGGTATTCCTTATTTCATGCTGACCGTCGGCATCGGGGAAGTGATCTCCTGCGGCATCCTGGGCATGCTGCTTCGCACCGTGTTGCAGAAATATCGCAAATACATTTTTGA